>Ga0247782_1000323_pt1 | contig 43634 bp, 47 predicted proteins | sample UWRJL019104C5_FD_179928 | JGI IMG/M metagenome (GOLD analysis project Ga0247782, IMG submission 179928) | Plant litter microbial communities from Arlington Agricultural Research Station in Wisconsin, United States - UWRJ-L019-104C-5 | ecosystem: Environmental > Terrestrial > Plant litter >...
GTTTAGCTTATTTACTTTTTTAATATATTATATATTTTAAATTATAAAAAAAGTTTTAATAGGATAAAAATGCAAATAAATTTTTTTTACTTTAACCTTTTATATAAATATAAATAAATAATAAAATCAAATAAAGATTATAATATTATTATTTATTACTTTATTATAAATATTAAAATATATTTTTAAGGGGTTTTTAAGTAAGGCTTATATTTATTATAATTAAATTAAAACTATGTGTTTTTTAGGTAGTTTTTTTTTTAGCTTGTTCTTTTTGTCCACCGATTGTAGTAATAGGAGTCGCCCTTTTACCAATGTTACTTCTTACCATCTATGGACTAGGAAGACCTGGTCGGTAACCAGGATTATACAGTGCACCTACCAGGGCCGCCTCATATTAAGGTATAGTTAGCGAGTAACTATCGTTTCGAGGTATTCTAGACTTCTACCAGGGGATACAACAATACCTAACGAACTCGTACCTATAGCTTAGTCGCCAATAAGGGCCGAGCAGGAGACAGTGAATAGGACCATATCATAACCTAACGGTACAGATGTATGTGTTAGGGAACTTAGGACAGCGGTAGTAGTAGACTTCAACGGTTACACCTAACCTAGTAGGTACTGTAGGGATTTTCGCCCAGACGCGAATCTCTGCACACCCGCCTGCTGATCGAGTTTGCCTCGAACCGAGGGCCCTTAACCCTAGTGATTCATTCCCACCAATATCCTCAGTTAAGTATCCGGCTAGGCGCCTCTGAACGGCCTCTACCGCTCATGATCAAGTGATGATGTTTCATGCTTCGAATGATCCCTGTCAAGATGCTAGGGATGATATGGCCAAAAACGGAAATATACTGGTAACAACCCTGCATGTTTCAGCTTGGCACCTTAGCGCTGGGCTTGATACGTCGGGATCCATGACTTGAGACAGCGATGTCACAGCCTTACCATATTTCGTGAGAACTCACGATCTTGCGCTCCACTCATAGAGTTTCGCCTTCGCGCTGCGTGGAGCTTTCAAGGGAACACCTTTGTGCAAGGGTCTTGTCGGGGGATTGCCTTCTCATAGCGTCTGGGTAGTTCAGGCTAGAGGTAACGTCGAAGATTGTGTAATACCACCTCACTTCTTCATTTCATCTGTTTTCTCTTGATTGTCCTGTTCTCTAGCTCGCGGCTATACGTTCTTATTCTATCCCATTTCACTTCGTTTTCCTCCCGGCACCAGGCGTGCTTTTGGGATTTAAGATAATACTATTCATAATGATGAAAACATACCAGCCAATTTCTCTTGATGAGGAACCTTTCTTAGAAAAAGGAGATGGTGTTAAGATAGAAGAAGAATTAACGTGGAAGAATGAAAGCGAACCTTCGAGTTTCGGAACTCGGAAACTGAGTTCACATTGGATATGGTTGGCGCATGCTATACTTTTATCAACCTCCCTAATATTCTTCGCGCTAAGCTTTTGCGCAAAGACAGCAAAGTTATCCGATGCGGAATATACAAAAAAGTACTCAGCATGGTGTACGTATCTTGGTATAAGGAGAGGCTTTCCATGTGCTAATGCTTGTGCAGCACCAGCCGCAAGTGCTGTCAAGTACGAGACACAGCACTTTGACTTACCGCCAATACCGGAAGGACCATTTATTGGGAAAGGAGACGATGTAGACGCAAGATGGGACTATATCTCAGCGAGTTCGTGTTTCCGTCACCGACTACGCCCCCTTTGGTGCAAGTATCCCTCTAACCTGTGTCAATAGTCGGAGATACGATGATATCCCACGAAGAGATGCTCAAGTTGGGCTTGAACCCGGATATCTCGCTCAAGATTACGGACCCACGGAACGGAAAGCCGGGATACCGGGTAGCCATCGAAGTCTTCCATCAACTGCATTGCCTCAACTTACTGCGGCAGGACGTTCATAAGGATTATTATGCGCCCCTCGGAGGCGACACCTCGGCTCCGAAGGAGGACTTGCGCGGACATCTCGATCACTGCATCGACGCACTGAGACAGTTCGTCATGTGCCAGGGGGACATTGGCGTCTTCAGCTTCAATTATCCCTTCAATGACGGAGATCCATGGCCGGATTACAGCACGCCACATACTTGCAGGAACTTTGAGAGCATACGGCAGTGGGCCGTGGATCATACGGTGCCCCAAGGCCCGGATGAGCCTGACCACTGAGAGATGGCTCCTAAGTGCATATGCCTTGCCTGCCAAGACCATTCCTGCTAGCTGTGTCTGCAAACGCCTATTTACAAGAAGCATGCGGTCTAGAACAGGCAGGCTGGAGCTTAAGAAGATGCTTGGTGGAGCCTCGGTTCGAACTGTCCGCACCATGCACGACCGGAGTGCAGGATATAAGGTGCTTACTTAAGGAATTTACCTAGGAAATTCTTATACAACATATCCAGTCCGGGTATAAAAAAGTTGTGGGGCTGAACTGATAAAACGATCGAAGAGTACGTAGTTGAGCGGCACGAATGCATGCTCGTCCAAGGGCATTGGCTGCAAAAAGGTGTTATACTTTCGCAATGCTACAGCTGAAGAAGTTTCGGAAATCGGAAGGATTGAAGGCCTTACCTTTGACGCCAACAAGTCAATACATTTGATCAAGTAGTACTGCTGGAGAGGCACCGTCTTTTGCCTCCGATCGTACGGGCTCCGATCTAGAATGATTAGGTGTCACTTAGGTATAGCATACCGGTACAGCGGTACAGATATACAGCAGTACATACAGAATTTAGCAAGTGTTGAAAGTGGAAATACTCTTAATACGAATACGAAAACGGTTAACCTGAATCGACTGGCACGACTGTCTCTTTAAATTGGGGCATTGATTAGGACAGGCACCGATCAAGCTTAATTGGGGAAACAGTCGGTCGGGAAAAGTGGTGTGATAGGTTTTGGAAGCCAATCGAAAGCTCGAATTGACACTGAAACTGCCTAATACTGACATGCCTGCATCCATTTAACGCCACGCGAGTACGTCGCTGTACTCATAGTAGGAACCCCCGAGACTTTTTGTGGCCCCAGGGTCATCAGATCAGATCTTGGGGAGCTCGCCGCCTGTGACTCCATGATGCCATTTTCCAAGGACATATCTCTTCGGTTCGGTCGCAAATTCGTGTTCGGGTCTAGGATAGTTTGATTGTTCGTTCATCGTTTTAAATTTCCATTCAACCCTGTAAGTGTCCCAAATCAAAAGCTATATAATGGTAGGTAAACGACTTCCTGCTGGATGTTTTGGTGAAATGTGCACAAGTGCTGCGATAGGTACAGAATATAGGTACATATCAGTTGCTAGAGGGACTACCTTATCTTCTACCTACATAGTAGACGTATTGTAGGGTCCATACACGGACGGTCTTTCAGGGGTCCCTAGTTGTCTTTGACTTCCCCAGGTACGCATCTCTCCACCGTACCTACCTACTTCGTAGACATTCTCCATTGACACTGACAAGACCCATAAGGCATTCACTTGTATCGGCGATTTCTTGCCTTTCGGTCTAAATTTTCAAATACCAAGTCAGTTTACATACTGCGCCGTTACATCACACCACGCCACGTCTTCGACTGTTGACTGACTCAGGACTCTCTGGTGAGCAGTTGGCAGTCAATACCTCCATTAGGCTAGGTTAGGGACTTCAAGATCCATCTCACCCAAGACGGAAGCAAGCTCGATACTTGGTAGCTCCGCCCATTAAACCGAATTTTACGCCACCCCACCCATTTTTTAATTGTTATTAGACCCATATCCTTTTCTAGTCCGGGTTAAGCTGTAACCTCCCTTTTGGCTTCATTTTTATTTCTCTGTTCGTGTCTGGGAATTGGTTGCTTTGTTTCTTTCTCTCGCTGCTGTTGCGCTCGTGCCATCTTTAAGCCATCGAGTTTTTGACGCGACAAGTCTTTGCCCATCATGGACGTCATCCTCGAAGTTTGGGATACCTTCCTGGGTGACTATGTTTTTGCCCAGGCTCACCCTGCGCGCCCGAAGGTGTCTGAGTACCTGGAAGTTTACAATACAACAACGCCTTCGTCATGGCAATACAAGCCTGCGTCCACATACATTCGCTTCGAGCCAAGTGAATATGCGTACATGAGCGCCTGGGATAGAGATAATATCCTGCGCCAGGCCATATCTCTCTGGACTATCACTGTGTAAGACTTTTTCCGCAATTGCCTTGTGAGCTTCAGATGATTACCTCTGCTAACACGCGTGTAGCATCTTCGGATGTCTTCTATACTTCGTCTTCGCCTCTCTGTCATACTGGCTCGTATTCGATAAGAGCACCAAGGCTCACCCTAAGTATCTGAAGAATCAGATATCCATGGAGATCAAGCAATCGGTTTCGTCTTTCCCCGGCATGGCTCTGCTTACGACCATCTTCTGGCTCCTCGAGGTCCGTGGATACACGAAGCTGTATGATACACCCGCCGACGGCCCAGGCCTGTGGTACGAGTTCTTGCAGTTCCCCTGCTTCCTCATCTTCACCGACGCCTTGATTTACCTCATCCACCGAGGTCTGCACCATCCATTGATTTATAAGCACCTGCATAAGCCTCACCACAAGTGGATTATGCCCACGCCGTTTGCCTCGCATGCTTTCCACCCCGTCGACGGATTCTCGCAGTCGTTCCCGTATCACCTATACCCGATTCTATTCCCCCTGAATAAGTATGCCTCGGTTGCTCTGTTCGTCTTCGTCAACTTCTGGACTATCATGATTCACGACGGCGAGTACGTCGCCAACAGCCCCGTCATTAACGGCGCCGCCTGCCATACTATGCACCACTTATACTTCAACTACAACTACGGCCAGTACACCACCCTCTGGGACCGCCTGGGTGGTTCCTACCGCCAGCCGGACGAGGATCTCTTCGACAAAGAGAAGAAGCTGTCCGAGGACCAGTGGAAACAGCAGGTCAAGGAAATGGAGCACATGGCCACCATTGTCGAGGGCGAGGACGATCGCGTATACGACAAGCTGGGCGACACCAAGAAGACGAAATAAATCGAACAGCTAGTTTCGGACAATCTGGGAAATAGAGTGTAATCCGGAGAAAATAAATCTCCATAATGGTGGAAGCAAGTGCCCCTTGATGGGCACTAAACTATCGTCTTGAGAATTCTGAAAAGATGCCATTTTGACGGAGCATGTACTGGATGTCGCCGAGTGTTGATATCAAAAGACTAAGCCTGTGTGGGCACATGCTCGGTCCCAAGAGTTTTACGTAAGAACGGATGAGAGGTTCAGGCAGATACAGAATGTCTCCTGTACGCTCTGTGATGATAATTGTACTGTCCGGAAATATTCTACATAGTATCCAGAGGAGAACTGTATATCAGTGTGCGGACACCCAGACGAGGAAACGTCTAACTTATTATGTCTGCTCTTTAGTCTTTAAGAGGAGACCCGGCAATGTCTAATCGGAAGCCAGGCTCTCTGCATCGAGATTGAAAGGACATGCAAAGGTCTGCTATTATAATTAATGAAATAAACTAGTAAATTCACAAGAAACATAAATGCTTCGATTTAGTGGTCTTTGTTGGATTCGCTTCGTCTCTACTGTTCTAAGTCTGTGATAATCTGCAAGCGGTGAGATACTCGAATGAACACGCGATATAAAACTTATCTCGGTCTACGGGGGCAGGGGGGGAGGGCTAGTAGAAGGGAAAGCAAGGTGCAGGGAATCCGCCTTTTTATAAAAATGGGTTCGTCATGTTCCCCAGCCGATAGAGAAGCTTCGAAAGCATTATATCCGATGTTATTTGCATTGTGCTAGCTTCCTGCTAGGCGGTATATTATGTATGTATTACGTTCACTTCCAAAGGAACAGGGGAACCTCTCTGCAAGGTGATACGTGTTACAAGGTCTCTCGAGATGCGAAACATCTGAGCACACAAAAGTATGACATATGAAGGAAGTATTGCGACCAGAGTCCATCATGATCCTGCAAAAAGAAACTACGAGTCGCCTGCCCTTACCCTTCCCTGTCCTGATAGGGTGGTACCTAATCTCCTTTCCCGGCAGGCATGCACGCTTAAACCCAACAATGACCGCCAACGCCCGCGACCAAGAGTACGAAAATGAAATCGCGAATGCTATCGCGTAGTAGGTGGGTATGATAGCAAGCATGGACGTGTGTTGTATCTTATTCGGATGGATGGATGTCCTTCTCCTCAGCTCGATCACGAAATCATTGTAGTCTCAAGTCCAATACTTCCATCTACTGGTAGGTAATCTCGAGTCCATAAGGACTTTGCCCTTCTTCCTTCAAGCGTCCGCTGGGACATCTTTCTTGCAGAATCCAAATATCACGAAAAGCTGACAAACTTGGGATCTCTGGGTCGTCCATCAGGCCCTATGCCGTTAGCGCTGAACCGCTGCTCCATGTAGAACCGCCTTGCCTCGTCGAAGCGCAAACGCCGCTTCTTCATGATCTTGAGGATCTCGGCCTTGGCGGCGTCGTCCAGCCCCGCGCGGGAGTCCCCGGAGTCGACGTTCGCGGCAAGGTCGAATGTGCTGCTCGAGAGCCCGGCCTCGATGTCCCCCGCGAAGCTCCCCGGAAGCCGCGAGTATATGTATGAAGATCCAGGGAACCGGTTGCCGACTTCGCGCAGCAAGGGAAGCCACGAGTTTCGCGTCAGGTAGAGCACCGTCCCTGATACGATGACTAGGACCGTCAGGCTGTAGAGGAGATACATGTTTGTGTCGCTTCTTGTCGCTCGAAACTAGTGACGGGGGTATTTTTGTTTGTATTGAGACAGCGTCGTAGAGATTTATATTAAAGTGTTCGCAGAGAAGAAACGCGAGAAGTCAAATAGGTACTCAAATTTAGTCGGGGGTTTACGACTCGTTAGACTCGGAGCGACCGGATCTCAAATGAAGGAAACGAATGGGTACATTCAAGACTTGAAGAAAGGAAGTGTGAAAGGAAATCAAAGTAGCAGACGTGCTGTACGTTATAATAAGTAAAGCGCTTTTACTCAGGCCATTTGGCTGAAGAGATTAGACTAGGTAACGGTGACCTGAGTTGCTTTGAAGCCCAAGAAAGGGTATCGTGGTAGAGTTGGTAGACATGAATCTCAAGACGAGACTGACGACACTTCACAGCCTATCCGGGCCAGCTGAGACAGCCAACGGGGGCGATGGGAGATGTGACTGGACCTTGTCTGGATGAAACGGGTCCTGCGAGTTCAGGTGAGCTGTGGTCCGTGCACAGCCTGTCTTGTTGCATGTCCCCGTTGTCTACGATTAGATATCAGGCTAATACAAATTGGGCGAATTAAGCGATGCCCACACCATCTTTGGCTGGTAAGGCAAGACGAAATCAGGAGCAATACCAACACGAGGACTTGCTCAATAACGTAGAAACTAACTTTCCCAAGCCCCCAACCTCATCATATCAAAATGGCTTCCCCTCAGGTTTCTTCTGACTTGATCTGGGAGATTGTTCGTGAGTTTTGTCCCAATTCCTCGCATACCGCGCCGGGAGTGCAGGGGAGGGTGCGGAAGCTAACTGCTGCGGATTTTGGGTGTTAATAGGATCGAACAACTCCTACCTCGTCAAGCGCAAGGCTTCCGGTGGTGTTCAGTTCTCCCGGGATCCCCTGAACCTCACCAACAAGAATGCGCGCAAGGTGAGCACTTCATTCCTCTCCGAAATATGTAGACAACAGCTAACTAGCGACCAGTGGGCCGGTTTCGTGAATGAGAAGGTACGGAGACAACAGCTGGCACCAAGTGACGAGACACGATCGAGGACATAATCGAGGCTTACGTAGATATTAAACAGGCTCTTGGTGTCGTTCCCAAGGAGAATGGCGGTATTAAGGTTCTGAACAAGAAGCCCTCCGCCGCCCACCAGCCCGCCAAGGGTATCACCGAGACCACCTACAGTGGTGGCAAGTCCACACGCAAGTCAGTACACCCCATGTTACGAGCTACCACCGAGGCGCACAATGGTTATTAGGGTGTTGGATATGATATGAAAGACCTAGGGCGCTGATACGTCTGCTTTATAGGACCTACGTCGCTGTCGCCAACCAGGCTGCCAAGAACGGCTACCGCCCTGACCTCCGCCAGGCCGCCGTCGCCCGCGCCTCTGCTCTCCGCAGGTCAGAGAAGGAGCCCGCGCCTACACCCGAGCCTAAGCTCCGTGGAAGCAAGGCCAAGAAGGCTGCTGCCAGCTCTTAAGGGGGTTATTTTGATATGGGGATAATGGACTAAAATAAAGTACACCAGCGAAGGACATGGCAAAATATGTCTGTCTAGGCCAGGCTAGGTCGACTGGCAAATAGATATCGTACTTTCGCGCGATTTGGTATTCGCAAATGACAAAACGATCAACGGCCACACACCATGAGCGTCAACTTGAGCTATTCTCATCTTTCTATCGTGATTGCGCTCCTGTCACCGCGCACCTGCAGGTATGGGATCCGATAAAGAGGAATAAAAGGGGGCCGACCTGCATATGAACCAATCGTATCAATACAGGGACACTCATAGCGCAACATTATGTATGTCCCGACCCGATGGCAGTGAGTGATTTTTGAGCCGTAAGCACGCATGATTCACTAGACGGAGAGATAGCTGTAAGCCGCCATAGTTTATATTTATCGGTAGATGAGTTGCTACGAGATACTTGAGTGTTTCATGGTGCAAACAGGCTATACAGATTTGCTATTCCAGTAATCCGAGCCGGCCCGAGTATGAAATATGAGTCTCGGAACTGTAAGAAGACATGTCGGGCATGACGCCGGTGATACTCGGAACTGCTTAGCTAACCTGAAATTCACTTTGCCCCGGAAAAAAGTGAGTCTCCTAAATAATATCGTCAAGACATATTATTACGATATAATACTCGGCATCGCAACCGGGTGAGCTTGAAATGACCCCACTAGCTCACATGCTTGTGCCACCGTGCCGAACAGCCAGCTAGATACGTGCCTACGTGATTAGTGCGACCGTTTGTGCCCTACAGCAAAACAAACAGACTTTCCGAACCCCACCCCCACCACCAGCAGGGACATTTACAGTAAGTTTACCTAGGAAAAACGCGCTACTAACGGCTTGGATTACGCTCTTAGAGGATGCCCCCCAGCCATGAGACAGCATAGATTGAACTGGCACCTGTATCTGATTTCTGTACCTGATACTTGCAACTCAAATGCAGGTCTCCCTGCCAATGGAACAAGATGTTAGGACGTGGGTGATGACAGGTAGAGAGGGGCACCCGTGTGGTCTTGGTGTGACGAAAGCTGGTGGGATGAGACAATTTAACCCCGCAATGTTCGCGCTTGCGAATTGTTGATTCAATCTCCCTTCTTCTTTCCTTTTGCATACCATAGTCCAGAATATAAACTAAGAAGAAGGTGAGTAGTAGTTTCTGCTTAGCGTTTACACTTCTTCAAACACTTTTCCATCCGCGTCGATTCACTTGATCACACTCTCCCGTAGAAAGCTGTCAACATCTCATTCACTTCCAAGTGTACCGTCTAGCTGTTTGACTGACGTTAACAACCCCGCCATAGTCATCACTTTTCGAGCTCTCAATTCAGATACCCCACCTCAACACATCCGACAAAATGGTTAAAGCTGGTACGTACGAGATTTAGCAGCGCGACAGCTTGACGATAGAATCACGACTGACACGGTGTTGTATAGTTGTTGCCGGCGCCTCTGGCGGTATTGGCCAGGTTCGTAAAACCAACTCCGGATCAGACGAAAAATAAAAGATACTTGAACAAGAGAACTGACCCGGTGCAAACAGCCGCTCTCCCTCCTCCTCAAGCTGAGCCCGTATGTTGACGAGTTGGCCCTCTACGATGTTGTCAACACCCCCGGTGTTGCTACTGATCTTTCTCACATCTCTTCCACTGCCGTAGGAAAACCCTGCATTCAATTGTGAAAGTAATATATGGAGAAAGGCGGTTTCTAAATCGTTTCACAGAAAGTTACTGGCTACCTGCCCAAGGACGATGGCGGAAAGGCTGCCATGAAGGATGCCGACATCATCATCATCCCCGCCGGCATTCCCCGTACGTTTTGATTCTCGCTCGTCCACCACACTCACGTAGAATGGTATGCTCACATGTTTCCAGGCAAGCCCGGTATGTCCCGTGACGACCTCTTCAACATCAACGCCGGTATTGTTAAGGGATTAATCGAGATCGCTGCTGAGGTCGCCCCCAAGGCCTTCATCCTCGTTATCTCGAACCCTGTCAACTCCACCGTTCCCATTGCCGCCGAGGTCCTAAAGGCCAAGGGTGTCTTCAATCCCCAGAGACTGTTTGGTGTCACCACCCTGGACATTGTCCGTGCTGAGACTTTCGTCGCCGAGATCGCTGGTAAGAAGACCGGCTCTGAGCTGACCGTCCCCGTTATCGGCGGTCACTCTGGAGAGACCATTGTCCCTCTCTTCAGCCAGGTCAGCGTTACCATCCCCGATGACAAGTACGATGCTCTCGTCCACCGAGTTCAGTTCGGTGGTGATGAGGTCGTCAAGGCCAAGGATGGTACCGGTTCCGCCACCCTGTCCATGGCTTTCGCTGGCTTCCGGTAAGGTGCCCTGCTACGTCAATGGTCTTACGGTGACTAACAGTATATAGTTTCGCCGAGAAGCTCCTAAAGGCTGTCAAGGGCGAGCAGGGCTTAGTTGAGCCTAGCTTCGTCTACCTCAACGGCGTTCCTGGTGGCGATGCCGTTGCCAAGGCCACTGGCTTGGATTTCTTCTCCGTCCCTATCGAGCTCGGTGTAAGATAAATCATTCCTCTCAAAGTCCCTCTCCGACTATAAGAACATAGCCTGTAACTAACGTGCTACTCTAGCCCAACGGTGCCGAGAAGGCCATTAACCCTCTTGGCGGCATCACTGAGAAGGAGAAGACACTGGTGGATGCCTGCGTCAAGGGTCTGAAGGGCAACATCGAGAAGGGTGTTACCTTCGCCCACAACCCCCCTCAGAAGTAAATCATCCCCCCCTTTGATGTTATGAGACGTGATTTGGTATGATTGTGCGGGCTGCGTGGCGTATGATATAGGTCTCTTTTCTACGCGTATGCTTTCCGGTTACCTATGGCTATGTTTAGATGGGGGGACTACATCTGGTCTGCACCGCGAAATCGTCTTACAACTTCGACCATGGTTTCCTTTTGGCGTGGTTTGTAGAGAAGGGGAAAAAAGACGCAAAGGAGAGACCATAAGCCAAGACCAAAGAAAAAAAAAAGAACAGAAAAGACAGTCGCGCGATTATAGTTACAGAAAATTAAGAGATCCGATTTGACTGACTGATTATTTTTGTCTCGACTTTTAGGTTGTGAAGAGGCGAATTGATTACTCTGCCTACCCCATGATCGCTCCCCCTCCCCTCTCCCCTTACCGAATGGACAACAAAACATCTTTTCTCCCTTTCTACGTTATACCCCGCCGGGATTTTTCCGATCAAAGAAACCCTCTTTCCATACGGCTCGAATATTGGCATGCATGGTTGGTTGATTTGTTGATTGGGTGGCCATTATTGTTTTGCTAGCTGTATGGGAGAGAAAAAGCAAGAGATGGACATGATCTTGAACAAAACCTGAACATACATAACACCGGCCTATATATACGAATACTGCAAGATGGAGGGAGTGCAGGAGTAGTAGGCATCGTCGTTATCATTGCACATATGCCTATTCTATTGATCAAAAAACGTTTAAGGTGATATATATCTACATATAGATGGATCCCATTGTTGCCGTGTTGTATCGTGACACAACTTTGCTTCTCGATAACCCCGTCCTGTTGTAGGTATGTTCTAATTAGGTAGGTCAGGTAGGTCAGGTGCAAATAAGATGCTATGGGTATCGACTTTGTAGTGCATAAGCTCGTCCATACGTTCCCCGTTCCTGAAGCGTCATACAATGGGGCTGACGACTGCATTTGCGGTGGACATCGATCTTGTCCCCTTCGAAGTTTCCGCTGCTTCGCGTGCGATATGGGCACTTCCTTCCTCCGGGACTTCTCCCTAACCCTCGTTTTCTGAGGGCTTTAATGTCTAGGGACCTGGGGGTTATCTGTGTAGCTCCTTGCTACGCCTTCCATGGGATATTGCTGTCCAGCGTTTGAGCTACTTCAAGAGAGCTCAGCTAATGCTGATTGCCTGAAGCGACTATTCTGTCTGTCTTTAAATTTCACCCTTTTTTTCCGAGGCTTAATATCGTCCCAGTTACTTTGCTCCTGCAGGCATCGTCTTGATCTGGAACACCGCGCCCGGCAACTCGCTTGTCTCGGCGTGTACTGTGGCGCTGATACCCATCGCAGCTAAAGCTCCACGGAGGATGCCGCAGGGAAACCAGAGGAACTGAATAGGAAATATTATTAGCCTGCTATTCAGAACTCGGAGAGCAGTTCGAGTTCGAGTTCAGAATTCGATCTTGGGGGCGTAGAGTAGAGCGAAGCGTGAGGAATAAAAAGGGGACTGAAAAGAAAGCAACATACAGGCTGTGCGCGCACAATGGCCTGTCCCCCAGCACTCGTGCTCATGCGCGATAAGGGCCGGAACGAATTGTCCGTCAGCACGTACACGCCCCTATGGTTTGTCTTGAGGTTGTCAACTTGTTTCTTGAAGACCAGCATCCAGAGGTCCTTGCACACGAACTTGATGGCGTCGAGCGTGTCCGTGAAGCGCGGGCGGTCGCGGGAGAATCTGTGTACACATATTTAATCAGCATGCATAATAGGAGTGACGAAGGATAGGGTAGTCGAAATCACCGGGAAAGGAGTTGCAAAAAGGTGTGTAGATGGTATGTTGTATAAAGGAAGACATACCGCTCGACAAGCCCAAGACCAACGCGATATCCCAGCCCCTCTAGACGGAAAAACACAGCTTCTCTCTCCTCGTCCTCATCTAATATACTTTTCCTCCCCGTTGGTGCTGTACTTGCTGTTGTGCCAGCTGTTGTGCTTATAGATCTCGTCTCCTCATTTGTTTTACTTGCAGTGGTGTTGTTGTTATCAGGATTGTTGTTGTGGTTCGCCTCCTCCAGCTCGTTCGCTATCCGATATGCCATGGGTACGATCTCGATGAGTAGGAAGTCCAGACACGATGTCCCGACGAATGTCGCAGTGGGATCGGATGCGTTGTACGGTGGTAAGGGTTGGTCGAAGGACGACATTTTTTTTTAATAGGGTAGTTTTCGTAACTGATTTTGGGCCTGGACTCTTGAATATGCAGGTAGGGTTCCGTAGCGGTGATTATTTCGGTCTACTCTTGCCTCTTTGCTCGTCTTTCTAATATATTCTTCGCTTCTGCTGGGCGGGTCGGCTGTCCGTGCTTTTAATCAGAACGCAGAGGCTCAGAAGGAAGCAGCTCTACGCGGCCGTTACCAAAGGTGGAATGTGTTACAACCGTCGTGATATTTGCTATAGGTTTGCAAATGCGCTTGTCGCACACGATCGGAGTAGCAGAACCTCGATCTCAGCACCGCGAGTGCCCAGTTCGCGATAAGTTCAAAGTAACAGATTGTATCGTGATGTTCTTTCGTATCCGTGGATGTAGTTTTCGGGAAGTGGTCCGTTGAATGCGTCCTTGGGTGGAATGTGATAGCTGGTATTTCGTTGCTGAAGATATTCGATAGTCTAGGAAGGAAGTGATAGTGGAAGTGAGCTTAGATGAAGTTGAACTCCAATACCGTTCGTTACCTACCCCTGCTTACACCTGTAGGTACCTACCTAGGGTAGTACTTGCCCAGGTGCTGTTAGTAGTAGTACTTCTTTCTGAGCTACATGCAGCTTATCGATTGGCTAATGCAACTTGGAAAGTTAGGGTAGCTCTGCTCTATGTTCATTCTACATATATCAGACCCGACGCCCTTTAACCCCCCAGTTAAGCTAAGCATACAGAGTAGAGAAGACATAAACTAGAAGCTCTTTTGATGAGAATATCCACTCTACATCATATATAAATCATTCCAGAAGAGTAAATACTGCATGAATTCTTCTGAGAGTTTGAGTGCAGCATAGCTCTCGCGTTTCGGAGATCGTATCTCAACGTGTACAGCCGCTGCGGTTTTCCAGCCGAAGAAACCGGCCATCTCCCAATCGACGACGCCGACGATCCGGTTATTATTAACAATGATATTTGACTTCGTGAGATCATTGTGCATGAGACCAAGGTCGGGATCAGAATTATCCTCTGCAAAGATGAGATCTCTCTCGAGCTCCTGGCATCCACGGTATTTGACAGGATCCAGGTCTGGATCCAGGTCTGGAAAAACATAAGATATGCCACTAATCTTATCTGGTGGTGTCACCGTCCGCAGCTTCTGCAGAACCTCCGTTGCTCGTTGCGTGAAGGAATTCTTCTGGGATTGTGAGAGATAGGACCAAGCCACGTTCAGGCCAACCCCGGGAATTCTTTCTTGTACAAACACATCTCGTCCGTTGATCTGTTGAGAAGTAAGATCAGTCAGACATCAAGATCAGGAGTACGAAGCTTGCATGGATACCTTGGCTGTAAAATAGACTTTGGGGACTTTGATATCACCTAAAACTGTTCTTGCAAGTGGAATAGCTTTGACTTCGTTTGCATCGGCATATGAATAGTCACGAGTAGAGCGCCGCCCCTCAAGGTTCTCCTTTAAGTGACTAGACTTGATAACCACGCTACCGAGGGCAAAAACGTCTCGCCCACCGTCGTCGCTCGGGTAAATTCTGTTATCTTCTGTGCAGTTGCTAAGCACTGTGGACCAGTATTCTGGGGACGCTGGAGTAGTGTTATTGATGTACTTTGCGTCAGGAGCGGAATCAGTAGCTTTGGGAGAGTATCTGCCATAGAAAGGCACGTCCGCGTACCGGTCAGTCGGCGGTATTTTTCAGGGTCTGCTTCGTACGGATTCATTATGTGGTAGCTTCTTATTCAGTCAAGTATAATTCCGGCCTAGAGATAGTATACTGAAGCAGCTAGCGATATAGCAAGACTTCATTTATTATACAAAGTCATGTCCCATACCGCAGGCAGTGCTTTGTACCCACTAACACCCATGTCCATGAAATGAGGCAAAAGCCCCGGCGAATGGGCTGGCTGTATTGGAACCAACATGCTTTTCGTGACCCATTATACTAGCCACAACTGCAGCGACTTGGGTTTTGAATATTGCGGCTTGTAGGCGGTCTTTAGATAACTACACTATGCAGCCTGTCTTGCAAATAAAGAAGAATTAAAGTCTCTCCAAAATATTTCGTACGGTATAGCTGTTATGTATGTAGGAAGGAGACATTTTAGGATAACTGGAAGGTAAATCACAACTTGAAGTGAGAGGACGACATCGTCGCCAAAGAAACGGCAAGTAGCCATAGTGAACCCCACAACCCCGCTGTAAGTATGTAGGTACCTGCTCTAGCTTTGCTGCTATTATTCCCCTCTGCGGGCACTTAGAGCCGAACCCCTCCAAACCATCTCCTCCAGTCCATTTACATATTTGACTTAGATAACCTCGAACTTCCAAGTTGACTCGGCTACTATATTCCATTATCGCCTTCAATTAAGTAAACGCAAAACCCCGGGAGAAAGGGAAAAGAGGAAATCGAGCAACAATGGCTACCGCGCCGTCAGGTCGCCCTTCATGGATAAACCCTACCACCTGCCTCAACGAGCCATGGCCAAGCCCGGAGCACCTCGCGGCGGCGACACAATCACACAGACAAGGCCCGTTTGTGGTATCGAGTCGCAAGCTTCCCATCTCCAAAGCCGGGCCGATCGAGGCCCTGGAGAAGGACATCCAGATCCCTGTACCGGAGATGATATTTGGCGACAACCTCGTGAGCATCACGCACCTGCCCACGGGGTGGCGCATCGAGTTCAACGCCCGCGATGCCCTCGACGCCGTCGACAAGACGGGCGACAACATGCTGCAGGTCGCGTACGCGGGCGAGTGGAGCGCGAGCCGCGAACAGACCAGCGCTGGCATTCGCGAGATCGTGAGACCATTCGACTGGAGCTATAGCACTACGTATAAGGGGACCATTGTACAGCCAGGAGAAGCAGCAGCGTTAAGAGAAGGACAAAGTGTAGGTGCGGGTGCGGCTGCAGAGACAAACGGGAACCGGGTTTCTGGGGAGGAACACGGAAGTAGCAGACTCGAGTTCACTCCCGCGAACGAGCCGATCCCTGTCGAGCTGCTCAAGCGGCGCGACCCGATCCTCTTCTACGACGAAGTTGTGTTATATGAGAGTGAGCTGGACGATAACGGCATATCGATTATGAGCGTCAAGCTGCGCGTACACGAACAGCGCATGCTCTTATTGTGCCGCTTGTACATGCGCCTCGACAATGTTGTCTGTCGCATACGGGACACGAGAGTCTACGTTGATTTTACCTCCGAGGTTGTGACGCGGGAATATACCGCCAAGGAAGCAGCTTTCAACGATGTCAAGCAGGTCAGTTGGGTCTTTATTCTAGTCCCCACATGTCAATTTGACAGCGGCCTGAACCCTCCATGTTTACTGTGGGCGTTTTGAAGTAACGACCTTATGCTAATCTATGTAGAAACTCATGAGATCCGGACTACGGCCCGATGGAGTCACAATCGCCCTACGAGACGCGAACCAAATTGCTGAAGTTCTCCCCATAGTCGAGCAGAGACTCGAGAGCATTTCGCTTGCATCATAAAAAGCTGGTGTTACTATTCCCTCGCAGTGTTGTTAAGATGAAACAAACACGTAGACCCGCAGACTCGCAACATAGGGTTGATAGAACGCTTCTGGAACTATCGAGTCTTCGATGATGTTCGACATATCGTTGAGATGACTACTCACGTCTGAGAAGGGCAACGGCATGTAGCAAGTAGCATCATATTTGCCTCTTGAAGCGTGGAACACATAATGTCAAAGGGAGGTGCATGTACGTAACATTATAAGAACCTGGAACGAGTCTCTTTACTGAATGGTATTGAGCATGATAAAGATTAAGCAAGGCGCAAACATGGTTGGGTACGTGGTCACCCCCCTAAGCCGACCCTAACCTCGCCTTTCGCTGAGCATATAAACAAATGGCTAACAACCCTCTAATCAAGGCGATTCTTTTTTTAGTATGAAAAAAGCTCATCATCTCATCATGACACTCACTTGAGGAGATCGTTTCCTATTTGTGCCTTTTGATTGGATTTTTCGTAGTCTTCAAAAAGGTTTGGCCTTGAGAATAAAGCCAAAGCTATCGAGCATTTAAGGGGGAACTGCTTCGATCCTTCTCCTCAAAGGAGAGCTCCCACCTATCCACTTCCTGAAATTTGCGCACTGCGTTCTTGAGCTCCTCGCCTATCCTCTCCACTAGCATCTGGCTGTCCTCCTCGATTATATCGTCGGCAGTGGGATTAGCACCCGCAGTGCCCTCATTTTCGTCTTCTCCTTGGTTTTCCTTGTCCGACAGTCGGCTATATGTCCTTGACACCCGCTTCTTGGAGCCTTGTAGAGGCCTATCAGTGTTTTGCTTTGTCGATGGCGCTTGTGTTCTAGCCTGAGCCTTAGCGCCTGCTCGTGAGATCGGGCGTCTGCTAGCACGGGTGTCTAAATGCTCCAGTTCATCATCATCTTCGCGTAAACCAGAAACGTCTACCTCGGCTTCCGACTCGTCCTCGCCCAAGCCGAACGGATCATCTTGAGAGACTCTCTGTCGACGGCGTGGGAGCATTCCGGTAAGTTCGGCGGTTGTCAGTTTAGGTAGTGGTTTGGCTACGGGTTTGCGTTTCGATTTTGCTGCGCGTGTGGGTGGCGGCGAGGATGATGCAGCATAATTAGGCGAGTGTGTTAGTGAGGGCGGTGATGACATGTCCGAGACACCATCGTCGAGCCCTGGCGTCTGGCGCAACGTTGAGACTCCCTGTCGTGCTTTGGGAATAGACTTTAGAGGCGGCCATAATTCTTCATTATTTTCCGAGGAATCGCTGCTCAGAGGAGGAGCCATTAACTCGGGGTCCATGCTAGGCCTGGGGGGCGTTGAGAAGCGGTTTGACGGTAATGAAGGTGGCGAAGACAGAAGAGACTCATCATCTGACGCTTGTGGCTGTTCAATAGACTGCCGTATATTGTCATCCACTTCATAGGGAGACGACCGAATGCGTTGCTCATGGTTCTCTGTTGACTTTCTCTTGCGCGACTTGGTACTAGAACTTTCCTGTGCAGGTTCTACTCTTCCGGAGCCTCGCTTAGAGCGTTGGAGAGGCGTAGATTCTGCTTCGGGGGCAAAGTTTCCCTCTTCAATTTCTTCGTCATCATCCTCACCATTACTGTCGTTGTGTTCTTGTTCTTGTCCATGTACAAGGTCGGGGCCCTGCGGTCTCGGCTTCTGGGCCGTAGAGAGGATACTGGGTTCTCTGGCTCGTCGCTTGAACACGCCGAAGTTCAGCGTAGAGCTGAACGCCGGAGTATTTGTTCCTGTTCTGCTGCTAGGTCGAATGGGGCCGTCGTCGCGGCTAAGGAAACTGCCAGCGCGTGGCCGTCGCTTGAAGTGGGAAGCAGATAAAGTAGATGTTTCAGCTGATCGCTGAGCACTGGCATGCGCTACCGTATCCATGGTAGTATTCAGATCGTCGAACATGGAATCGTCAAGATCTAAGCCGGACACATCCGTAAGCCGGGGGCGCACTGGCGTCGCCTTGACGCGTTCTTCCGGATCTACTGAACCCTGTGTGTTCTTAACGACCTCCTCTTCCTCTTCCTCTTCCTCGTCCGACCCGGTGGTTGACGTGATATTTCCAAGTTTTTCCATCGCGGCATCGCGTCTCTGATTCGCCCGATCCATCACCATCTTCTGTTCTATGCTCTCCGTCGCGGTGGTCCGGCTACGTATAGCTGCTGCTGCTGTACTTGCGCGTGAAGACGTGCGTCTGAGCGCGACGCTCTCCTCGTCACTATTAGCATTTGCATCGTGATTATCGATAATTGGCGCATCAGCTTGAGCATCGGTTTCGGCTACAGATGCTGGAGCTGGATTTGACGTCGTAATTGGGTTTGTTGCCTTAGCCGAGCGCGTCGGCGCGTGTCGGGAACGCGGAGGCCGTGGCATTGCGAAATGCTATGTGGTAGACGCAGTATAAAAGATATTAATGATTGCCGATAGTCAATACAATGTCTTTATGTCGTAGTAGAATAATTGGCATCTTTAGCGCAACTGATCTCATAAAGGCATTGGTACATAGGCAGGAGGAGAGGACTGTCAAGGTACGTATCTATGCAGTCTGGTGTGGGAGAATTAAAAACAAGGTGGAATCCATGGTGGGGATTTAGAGCATAATACATAAGACGCGTCAAGCTTCTAGCGTGTTTGGTGACGCTCCCGGAAGTAAACCCAACAGACTACCCCACTTCTCAGCTTATCTAGGTACCCGAATCCAAAATATGTGGACAATACCTAACCTAGGTACATCTGTACCTGTAGGTATCTCTATATCCAACTGCACATCGACTTCAGGAGCTACGTTCAAATCAACTATGAACCTGAGTATACGTAAGCACTTTTCCTTAGCACTTTTTCAAAGCACTTCCAATATAAACCACCAATGAATTCCAGTGGGTTGTTATATCTCTCGTACAGGCGACGCTTATCGTACCGGGCAACTTGGATCGCGTTGTCAAGGCAGTTTGAAAGGGTAGCAGACGATTTAATAGATCTGAGAAATAATGTACCCAGTCGTCACCTAAATAAACTTCGTTGAGCAACAGGAGAGTGCCATTTTATCTTAAACTAAGGGATTGTTGCGGGTGCTTGTGGAAGTATCCAAGAGTAAGAGCATAGCTTCTTTGGTACTCCGTCCCTACCCCTGGACCCATCAGATTAGCACGTGCACTCATGGACCTGGTCGGCGAATCTTGATACGCTTGGGGACTGTAATTAGATTCTCTTCGTGCGCATTTACATCTTCTACTGGCTCGGCTATAGACGCAAGCATCATCGTGGGGGTTTTGACTTTAGCAGTATCACCGGCATTAACTGTTCCTAGAGAGGACTGAACGAAAGCCTTGTATTAGGGGGATGTTGTCCCAGCGCCGAACCCACAAGGCTCTTGTGACTCCAGATAGCGAGGAGCCAGATTTCACAAATGCAAAGAAAAAGAAAATCCAAGACTTCCTAGGTACCCCATTCCCCATGGTACGTGATGGAAATTGGACATAAGGAGAATATATTCAACAAAGAAGACCTGTAGGTAAAAGGCCCTGCACTTACCTGTCCGCACGTGCTTGTTTCAACCGAAATGGAGTAGGTTAGAGCGCCCACGCATTCCGCGAAATAAGTGTTGAAACAGCCCACCTCATTCAGCCTTCTTCCGTCCGAGGTCATAGTTTCCTAAAATAAATACAGAAGTGATCGTGGTCTCTGTTTGCTCTCATATGCTGACATGAGAACTTATGTTTCCTTTCTTGCTATTTATTGAGCCGAGAGTCCCCCACTGCCACCACGAAATCGAGGCGCTCGCAGTAAGCAAAGGGCTAACCCAAGTGTCCGTCTCGCTTTCAATCAACTCGCTCGCCTTGTATATGATAATCCATGACTTGATTTCTGTTAAAGTAAAAAGCCGTTGCAACTTTATGCCGCCGTATTGCGCCAGAGGTCACGCATTTGTATAACACTGGGGATGGAAGCGAGCCCACCAACAGCCATCTCGGAGACAAGTCCTTGTTCGAGACTCCAGTGTAAAGTGAGCGGCGCCCAGGCGAGGTAACGGACGACGCTCTTGCGCCAGGTATCAGTCCATTCGCGCTCCTCCCGCTCCACAACTGCGACGGTCTTTCCGCCCGCGAACTTCTCGCTTCTCGTCCGACGGCCGCGCTTCACCGAATCGTACCACAGCCGTATAAGCTCGATGCCAACAAAGGAGCCCCAGAACCTCGCGCTCCACATGGCGGCCTTGCCCTGGGCGGCCGGCGACAGGCTCATAATGCCCTTAGATGATAGGTAGGCGGCGTTCTCGAGAGCCTGGAACACGACGCAGGTGGCGAGCTGTGTCCATGCAATCGTAGTGTCGAGCTTGCTCTCTGGCTTGCCCTCCGTCTGCGTCTTCCGCTCCCGCAACTTCAGCACTAGACGCCGGGCCCAGAAGTACATGCCCAGAAGACCCCATAGCCGCATGATGGTGCGAGCTTCGCTTGTCAGGCCGCTCAGCGCCTTGAGGCGCCTCGCGAGCTCTAGAACGAAGGCGACACTCGACGAGGGCAGGGCCTTGGCGTTGAAGATGAGTGTTGTTGAAGGAGGAAGGGCATTGGCGAGGGCAATGAGACGCTCGGCGCTGCGTTGGAGTGCGGGCTGCACGAGTGTTGTGAGCACAGCAGAGCTCAGACGGGACGAGTAGCACACGAATAACAGGACCGTGTCAATTCCAGACGGTGTCGAGAGGCAGCGCTGCAGGTGCGCTAGGAAGGAATCGACGTTGGAGGGGGCGGCGGCCAGGAGTTCGCGCAGTGGGAAGGGTTTGGGTTTCGGCGCGGGTGCGGGTGCGGGTGCGGGTGCCGAGGACGGGACCGGGTCGCCGGTGGGCAGGTCTGCGATGGCATTGACTTCGGTCGACATGATTTGCTAATTTTTTCTTTCCTTTTTTTCTTCTTTTTGGTGGGGTTCGTAAATAAAAGAATGTGGGCACGTTGTGCTGACAATGAGTTGTTGAAAAGAACTGTGTTTAATACAGGCTGATAGCTCCAATACCTAAACAGCCAGAACGCACGACGTCAAATTCTAAATCATAGAGATAATAAAACGCCAACTAGGAGTGAGAAGCAAGAAAAGATGCTCCAGCCAAGTTAACAAACTACTATAACACGGAAGCGATAAATTGATTGTTAATTCGGAGATTGCTCGCCAATGAACTGTTCACATGCTGTTGGAATGGACGCTGGAGATGCCTGATCGAGTTAACGGTATTCATGCGGATTCAACCACCGACGAGCCAAAGTACTGGTTGGGTAAATTACCACCTCGTTAAGACCTCGGCACTCCGGCTCATCCGGTTCGGATACCTCGTTCGTGCCTGAACCCCAACAATGCCTCCTGAGTCCTAGGTTAGATAATTAAAGGGACTATTTACTATGTACTATGTAACTCCTTTAAGACTAATGCGCCGTTACGTAAGCGGCGTAAACACGTGTTGCAGGACGTTACTAAATATGCATATACAAGATCTGTAGGTGATGTACTATAGGCGTTTTTCTCGTTCTCTTTCCCGTAAGCAGAGGGGATCTATGGGTACCGCATGTTAATAGTAAATATGAATTATAGGGAGACCCCGTTTTAACCACATTACATCCTCCTTGTGCAATTACCTAGTATATGGGCACAAGAGCCCCAGAGACCGAGTGGCTGGTTAATTAGTTGATATTATCTCTGTCCTAGTAGAGGGACTCGATAGACAGTTATATAGACCGCATTATGCACCTGATTATCTGACTCGTAGAAGCATTTGCCTAATAATAGCATCTCGAGCATGTATGCAAGAAGCAAGGAACCATTTGGGCAGGGACGAGCTGGTGCGAAATCCGCTTAAACAACTGCTAGATGTTATGCTTCACATGGTAACCATGGATACTCGCGTACCAAACCTAAGAGTTCTATCATGTATATGAGGTATGAAATATCCAATACTTTCACGGCTTCAACGCAATACTTAGACTGTAATATATTTGACGGAGTCGTACATATTGTCTATGCTCGATGTTTCATGTGAATTTTGGCCTCATCGATGAACCCTACCCCTATTACAAGCGTGCAAAGTGTTTGTATAGATCTTTCTGCTTCGCGATTAGATTGGCGTAGACAACACCTTGCTGAAGTTTTTCCTCTTTCTCTTCGGGCAACAGCAAAACTGGAACATAGCAACCCCACAGGACAACATCTTGGCCTGCCTAATTTTCCGTAAGCCGTCTAGCTTAAGCCTCATGTATCTTGCTAGAAAGAATGGCTTAATGTAGAGTGTCAGTGGGCATGTAAACCAAAGATGTTACAATACCGTACTCGGTAAGCTTTATATCTCTCGGGCTTCTTGCTTCTGGTTCTTATAATCGGTGCTAATTGCTTCGTGCGATCATTCTGCACTGATACCACTCTGTTCAACATTGAGACTACTACAGTTCTAGAATCACCCCGTATTCCTTGGTAACATAATGTGATATCTTTTACAGATCCAAACGAAGGCGGGACTCGACCGGTGAGTGGGTATTTGTTATCAGCCACATAGCCGATCTCGGAGGCTGCCGTGTGACCCGGCAGACTCGAGGCAGACCGGTGAAGATCAAAGGTGTAGGTAGGTAGTAACCAACGAAGGACAGATGGGGTAGATAGAGAAGCGTTATCAACAATTCGGATTGACAGCAATTCACTAGAAAGCGCACAAGAAAAATACATGCAGTAGGTATAGATGAGATATGTTGGTAGAGTAGATTGTAGGTACCTATTCCTGAAGAGACCGGTTAAGAGTCTCTATCTATCATTGATCACATGCAAGGTCATTTATCTACTACCGATCAAATCGAGATCTATTTTGGCAGCAAGGGTTTGTATGGTCGGAAAACCACCGTGTATGCTTCCCTACATTGGAGACACCTGTCAAGTAGTAAATTCTAAATATCGGGGAGAAACCTACTCAGGGTAGGGTTGTATTCTTAGTTCACGTCATCCTGTGTGGTCGGAAGAGCATATACTTACCTAAATAAAGTCTTAGATAATTTAGACCTGTTAGTAGATATCAATTGCTTGAGTTTAATAGTGGCGAGTCTCTAGAAGTGCTTTCCGAAGGTTCTTCGACTTTGTTCTTATCCCGTAGATTTTGGCCTGAAGTTGAGGTAGTAGTTAAGGCTCTTTCCGGGCGCCAGGGATTTCCATCATACGCTGAACCGCTGAGCCGCTGAGCCGCTAACAAGCCCCCGAACATGCAGAAACATTGCCAGACCCCGGACAGGACGTGGAGGTCTAGAATGTGTAGAATACGCATGGTCCCCCCGCAGTTACCAATAAATCTTCCCTCCCTATTCCTTCTTCACATATTCTCGAACACTTGACAACCGCTGATCAGCCGCCCCCAACCATTCGGAGCACAAATACAGCTGTCGCATGTTCCTCTTCTTGGCCTTTGCCCGCCCTCACACAACCACACAACCCTCGCGCACACCACCATCATTATTACCAACACAACACTTAAACACACTACCGGCGCCACCACCATCAGAAAGAGGAGCCGCTTGCCGCCGTATTTTCTCGTAACATGCAACATTAGTTTCTACCCCCGGCTACGTCACAGTCTTAACGTCGAGGGCTATCCAAAAATTAAGATAAAATTTTCGATCTCGATTATACGACAACACCTAACGGACTTCCCGGTGCTCCCCACCAGGCGCCCGCAAACTAGTGCTTGGGTTGCGCCTGATTCTGTCCAACCTTATCAATCAATACTCTGTCAACCTTACCTTACATTTACATATACTATCTATGTCTAGAGTTGTAGGATCCAATACGTCGTATCTCGCTGTCCGCCTAACGAACCTCTTACTTGGATTGAAAAGCAATTGCAGAACACTCGCCAAATCAGACTTTAAAAATTAATTTTGCGAAAGTGTTATGGTGTATGTGATTCGCCGACACTCAATAATGCCTGCTCTTTGTCAATTGGCTGTTTTAGATTGAGCCATTCTTCCTGTTCGCGCCTTCTCTCTTGTCGCTGGGCTTGGCCAAGAGCGGCGCGCTTATGGAGTCAGGAACAATGGATGATGCCACAAGTCTCAAGTCGGAGCTCCTGAACAAGCTTGGCGAGCTTGATCAGAAGGCGTCGAATCAATGCCAGGATATGGCCCAGGAATTCGCACGATACGCGCACCAGTTGTTGCACAACGTGCCTGAGCATGTCTCACTTCGTGTTCGTGAGGACCTCGCTGATGAGCTCATGAACTACCCGGTATTGGGTCCGACTGTCGCAGCTGATCCTGCCTCTCCCTTCGCAGATCTGCGTCGCCCCACGCGGCGTGGCAGAATCTCGCCGCCACCTGTGCTACCCCATACTTCGGGCATCCCTCCCCATGACGCTACTTGTGGTTCCCCCGATGAACGTGAGCGTGAGCGCGAGTTCTACGGCCTGTTCACACCAAGCTATCTTCCTCTCCTCGAGGTCATGCCACCAAATAAAAGCCTCTCTGGTCCAATTGGTGCCTCAGCATCCACTCCCAGTGGCAAGGGATCGAACGAGGCTCAAGAGTCGCCGCAACACACCCTTCTAAGCAACACTACATCCCGGCCAGAAGTAGCGGGCCGTCTCACGTCAGAGACAACGTCCCCGACAATACGTGAAAGTGATGCGTGCATACGCAAAAGTGCATTGCGCCGGTCATCAAGTGGCTCTGCAAAAAGCATCGTGAGTCCCCGACGAGTGCGATTCGAAGTTGAGGGCGGAGAAGTTCCGACCACTGCTTCTCCCCCACTACCACCCCGTCTGGCTACGCCTCCGCCACCCCGTCGAGTCATACAGCTCGGCGATGGCAGAGCCTTTGAGGAGGCAGACGTAGACGATGCCTCCGTATTAGGGAGCTCCCCGCCGAGGCCGAAAAAGATATCGTCGACGGAACGTTTGAAGGCGTTGGCGAGAAGCTCGACGGAGGATACTTCTAAATGGACTGTAGTAGGAAACCTTCAAGACGATGATGAGGAGGAGGATGCACTCGTCATGTCAAATTCGAAGAGAAAGGCAAAGGCCACCCCTCCCGAGCCAGCCCAGACCACCGCCCTAAATAACGGGGGTCATGAAGCAGACGAACGGTTGGAGCAGCTTAAGGTTCAAGCTGACGACAGCCAGGGTGTTGACACGAATGAGGAGATGGATGATGTACTTGAATTACCTCTACTCACCTCTTTCAAGGGCAGAAAGAAATTTGCTTCCCCTCAATCAACCATAGCTGAAGTGCCACCGGAGGATTCGAAGTCGGCAGAGGCGCCCCCTGTAGGAGTAATACCTATGCCACCAACCGTTAATCTACGACCCCGGGGGGCTTCAAATCAAAGAAAAGGAGAAGAAGAAGATATGTTCAAGTTCGAGGACGACAGATCAAGCCCTGATTCGGAATCAGAAGAGATAAAATCTAAATATATTGAGGAGGAAGAGCTGGAAGATGAAAAAGATGAAAAAGAGGAAGTTGAGGAGGAGCAGATCACGCCTCTTGCGGATAAGTCGGCTGTAGCAACGTCTGATCGTCTCTACTCCAAGTCCCCTGCTGCCCCCATTGCCAAGCCTGCAAGCCTACCATCTATATCGTCTGGGTCATCGCTATCCAAACACCTGGGCGCATCTACCGGCTCCTACAATGGAAAGCCCTTCATAATAGGGGTAGTCCGTAACGAAGACTTGCACAAAAAGGCGGCGGAAATGGGCGACATCTACTCATTCGTCGGAAGCGTAGATGGCCGAAGTGGTGTGGACGAGTCGTATAGCTACCGCCCAGATCTGGAGTGCTTTAATGGTACTCCAAAAAGTTTAGGTGAGCGTTTGATGGAAGAAGCATACGCCCGCCGAACTACAGAGCAAATTCACAAACCAGAATGAGCATTCCCTTGCTGCATCTTGGCCTCTACGTTCCAGAAGCCCAGTGGTCTTCCCGCCGGATGAACTGTCTACCGCCTTGTAGCCGTCCGAGCCTCGCATAGTTGTCTTGTGCCATGTATGCGATTCGTGTTGTCTTATTTGTCCTGGGGTTTTGATATGTAGGCCCAGTCGCTATGACGCGCAATTGCTACTCCAAGGATATGAAGCAGCTAGATGCTTACCGGGTAGCCGGGGCTAATCTTGACACATATCGGAACCCGATTCTGGCACGGTAGCATTTGGCTATCTCCGGAAATGACGTTGAATGCCGGCTTTGTCATTAAGAGCATCTATGTATTGGTTTCATTGACGCCATACTGGAGACGATCACAGAAACCTCCTACGAGTCTTCTCGATAGCGGAAGTCCTGACAACAAACTACAATAACAAGTACATACAAACATACACAAACATAAATATACAGATATACATGCAAATGAATATATATATACTTAGGCTAGGTAGTGTGGTTAGCATTTAGCCAGCCATGAGTGGTACCATGGCAGCTATAGTATAATATAAATCAAGCATGATTTCCAATCGGCGAGGTACCGTCGTCTCACTTGTTTGGCTCTCGACATCGACCATCTTGTTTCCAACATATCCGCGACATCAATTTATTTCTCTTGTATCAAAACGCTAGAGCGATCGGACTGGGGGCGGTGAGCCTCAAAGGAAGGGAGAGGCAGGCTTAGGCTGGCGGAGCTTGCATGCGGCTGTGCTTGCAACTTGATCCTACCAGGCACTCTAGGGCATCATGAGCTAGTTGGACACGCTAAGCCGGATCTCGCTACCGAGGGCTTCACAGCTGAAGCAATGTCGCATAGGTAAAACATGTACAATAACTTACCAAGCTACCTAGGCTAACTAGTGACTTCCTAGTTATACTATGTAGGTACTTACTTACAGTTCCCGCCTCACGACGCACAGGCGGCAGGCTGCGAGCTGTAGGTCTTCGATAGCAGGTGCACGGTGCTTGGGGGCCACGAGCCCCAGGAACGACTAACCTATGCCTTTGTTGGTAGGGCATGGGCTTGGGTGTCCACAGAGAGCCAGCCATTCCGGCGGCAGGCACAAGTTATAACCCGTCGTCGAGCCCCAAGCCTGTCTTGCTCTCGCCGCCAAGACTCCAGGACTGATCTCTCCATCCCGCGATATGTAGAATTGTACCCAGATAGAGCCGGACGATCATTGCAAATTATCCGTATTTGGTTAATTTACCCCTTCTCAGCACATGTCTTACTCCACATAACAACTCTCTATACAGCATAATCAATAATTATAAGCTCACGCGCTCTCAGCAATGACCAGCTTCAACGTACCCTTCGTGACTATTAGCTCGAGACAACCAGCAGAGGAGAACAACTTCAATAGCGGAGACTCTACCGTGAGCGCCTGACTGACCCTGTGGTGTTTTATCCGATGTTGAGGACGTGTTGTCCGTCTGACCATTCTTCTCTGCTCTCTCTAGTATGGCTCCAGCCTGGGCGATTCGAAGACCCCCTCGGCGACTCATGATATCAGTAGAGTTAATTACCACGTGAAACGCCTACCGGACTTTGCAAAGGCTTTAGAAGATGTACGGTATCTGTGTTTTTCTCTTCTCTGCTTCTTACCGTTCTCTCCCGGGTATCCTAATTGACTAACTTGGCGTCCCTTTCCCCCAGTCGGCTGCGAGAGCATTCCCAAATCGTGGCGGCTCGCAACGCTATAAGAAAGTCCATGCTCTCCTGCTTTACTGGGACTCAGATGACTTATATGTGCTACCCGAGCTCGAAGACTTGGAGACATGCTTTCGACATGGCTACAATTTCGAAACTGAGAGATTTACCAGTCAGTAACTTCCGGTTCCTATCTCCTTCCTATTACAGCTCAGTCTCTCCAGGTCTCGCTTAAGACACAGCGGTCATTGACTTCAAAGCGTTGTAGTCCCCTCGGACAATGCTCATCTGGATTTGACCTTGAAGATTGGTGCTATGATTAAGGAGCATGAGTCGAACGATACACTATTAATCGTATATTATGGTGGTCACGCGAGGATAGACGAAGCAAGACAGAGTACTTGGTGTGCGTGAGTAGCTTCCTATTTCGACGTCCCCTCAGCGACGTGTTGCTGAAAATTGGTACAGGTCCCGGGGTTTAGATTCACCGTGGTTACAGTAAGTCAAGCTATCTATAATCTACCCATCAGTAAAAATGCATAGGCGCTTACCAAGGGCTTTATGGTGAAAAGATGGTCTGCGATTCAAACCCTGCTAGAAAGATCGCTTTCCGATGCCCTCATATTATTGGATTGTTGTGCCGGTGCGGCGAGCGCCGCCTTCTCTACGGGCAAAAGTATAACGGAGACCGTCTCTGCCTCGGGCTGGGACGCCATCGCGCCGGATCCTGGGAGATTTTCCTTCACCTCCACACTCATCGAGGTGTTTCAAGAATGGAGGCGGAAAGCGTTTTCGGTTGCTATGCTCCACGCTGAAATCCTGGCCCGTCTCAAGCACCCGCGACCCGAGAGGCGTAATGGGGGCCGTTTCGAAGAAAGAACCACGCCCGTGCATTTCATGATGACGGCAAACCACAAGGCACCAAGCATCGAGATTTGTAGGCTATCCGGCGATGCTCTAGCTCTGCCCCCTTCCGGACCGAGTTCCGGCGCGGCTTCGGAGCGAAATTCTTTCATTGAGAGCCATCCCAGCCCTGCAGATATCATCATCGGCTCTGAACCGAGTGAGAGCGTTCCCCATGTAATGATATCCCTTGCTCTGGAAGAGGATCAAAGCCTGAACATTGACGATTGGGAGCAATGGCTGTCCAGTATCCCTGCTCTGGCCAAATATGTTCAGGTCCAAGGAGTCTTCAAAAGCCATTCCACGCTTCTGCTGCTCTCCTTACCAGTCATGGTGTGGGATATGCTCCCGGATCACCCCGCTTGCAACTTCGTGGCGTTCATCCGATCTAATAACCTTGTGGCGCAAAAGAAAGAAAAGATGCCTACGCCCACCTTGAATCCGATCCGCGACCTCTATACGGTTGATCCAGGCTCAGACAGAGATTCTGTTTACTCGGGCACTACCGCACACACACTGGACCACATCCTGGAGTCATCAGGGACCATGAACTGGCCCACTATGGAACCAATCTACGAAGATATAGGCGGGGTAACCCAATTAGATGCCATTACGCCCACGAGGCCTCCTTCGGACAGAAATGTGCAAGATTGGCTTATGGACCCAAAATCTCCGTTTGATTTTCTTAGGGCGGCGTCAAGTACTTCCACATCGCAGTTTCTAAACCAAACACAAAACCCCCGAGTAGTTCCCAGACCAAGCGATCAGTCGACTCTGCCACCGCATGCTGAGAAGCGGCTAGAGGAGTATTTTACCAGTAACCCTAAGCCCACCGTCGCCGTGAAGGAATTCCTAGCGTCGAATCTAAACATAGAGACGGCAGAAATAGACGTGAGTAGTCACTCTCTGTGGTTGGCTTAACATAGATTGGATATATATGGCTAACTTTGCTCAGACCTGGTTCCGTCAGCGACGAGAGCAGCAAGAAGTGTCCAATAGACTGCAGAGTCTGCGGATGGACGACCAGAGCCACAATGCCCCTCCGAAAGACGGGGCCCGGATGATCCTGCCCGCCCATCTGAACAAGCTTTTGGAGATGTTCCCCACAGGCCAGATCGTAGTGATGGATCTGCGTCCGCCGCCCGACTACCAGCGCTCGCACATCCACGGTGCCATCAACTTCCGGGCGCCCGCTTCGTTCGTCTCGCGGGCGTCGATGGAGATGATCGAGAAGGCCCTGACGGACGAGGCCAGCCGCAGCTCCTTTGACAAGTGGTACACGAGCAAGTGCGTCGTCTTTTACAACAGAGTCGTCGAGTACCCCTGGGAAGCCCCCGTAGCCGAGGCCTTCTTCCAGAAATTCAGGAGCAAGCACTGGCCGGGTCAGTGCTTCGTGCTAAAGGGACACTACCGCGAGTTCTCGCAATCATTCGACAAGTACATAGTGGGTGTAAATACTACAGATAAAGCTACCAAGTACTTAGCTAGTCTGCAAGATGTGTCGTGGGAGAAGAGCGTAAGTCTTCTATGAACCGCCCTTTCGTTTTCATATATATAAATATGTAATGCTAATATCTCTCGTGCACGTTAGAAAGACGACACCCAACGCTATGAAGAGTGGCTCAAGCTCCTGGACGGCGAAGACAGGGTTCATACAGCGGAACCGCCACAGGCTGTCAAACTAGCACGACTACAGACGACGGTCCAGCAGCAAAGGGTCCTCGAGGTCGAGTTCGAGCGCGCGTTCCCGTATCTCTACCGCCAGGCGCAGGGCCGCAAGCCCGACGACAACTGGTCCGTCAAGGCGCCCCTGGTGGCGCATCTCGAGCGCGGACTCGGCAAAATGCAGCAAGAGGCCGGGTTTTCGCGTCCTACTCCCGGCAACGCCCCATCTACGACGGACGAAGGCGCCGGTGGCGGTGGCGGCGGCGTGCGCAAGAGCTACACCGACCCCGACACCAGTACCTGGCGACCGGCTAGCGTTGCCTTGCCGGAATATACGCGATACCCGGAAACACCCGACCACGTCGGCGGGGGCGTGGGCGGGGGCGGCACGGAATCCGTCGGTGAATATCAACCCTACCAGAACCAACAGCACCTGGACGTATGGCAAGGTGCCGTGTCAGCCTTGCACAAGGCCAGCTCTGCATCGATGCTGAGGGGTGGCAAATCGTCCGAGGAGTCTAGCCCGGGGCCTGGACCTGGCGGTCCGACGTCCACTCCCACGTCTACGGCTTCGTTGCCGAAGGGTAGGCCGGCTTCGGGGGGTGGCGGGAAGAACTTGTTTACGCGTATTATGCGGAGCGGAAGGCCGGATACGCCTTCACGGTAGGCAGGAGCGTGACGTGACGTGACATATGGGCATAATGTTGTCGTCTACTTATGTCGGCTATGATCTACGCTGTTTTTATTATGGAAATGGAACCGGAGCCGCAAGCATTTCGGTATCTTTGGGAGAGAATGAGATAGCTAGGGGTACTACCTCACCTAGATACCTAAGGGTTTGGGTTTAATGATCAGGTCACTGGAGAAATGAGAAATGAGAATTGGACAGAACATTAGTGAAGAGGGTAGTGCGGCATTACCCGGTTTTGAAAGGAAAGGGGAATGGCTCGGTATGACGCGTATAATGAGATAGAAAGAGCACGAGAGGGCGGAAAAGAAGGTACCGGAAGGTCAAATAAAGGGGAGAAAACCAAGGAGTCTTTCAAAACGGCGTCAAGAGATGAAGGCTAGCTACGTTAACGTTACGTTACGTTACGCTATGGGATGAGATGCCTACCCAAGTACCTGCCGACATATTCAGTCAGCGACAAATTTGCTTCTTATATAAGTATACCAGATCAGATATTCAACTAGTATTTATATAAGGGACACGAGCGCCAGCAACGAACAAGACGAACGAGACGAAGAGATGAATGGAGCATGGTCATTTGGGTAGATTCGGTTAGATGTTCATGTTTCTTTAAATATACGGATGGCATTTGGATTTTACTCGTTCTCGTTTTAAATCATGTATATACTAATGCATATACATAGAGAGGGAGGACACACACACACATAGAGAGAGAAAGAGAGAGACTTTATATCCATCTCATTGAATCTCATCTCACACATTTCTATTAACGATCGATGGATCATAAGTAGAAAAATGCCCCTAAAAAAAGAAGGGAGGTACTTTCCTTGGGATGTCAAGATAGCTAACTATCTAGCCAGCTACCTCAAGCAAGTTATCTCTCATCCATGACCGGAACTCGTATTCGCTCAGTTACATTTACCATCAACCATCAACCTAACTTAATTTAACCCAACCTATCCTCCCCCAGTATCCGCAAACCGATTCATTTCATCCCCAGCATCACCCCCGTCACCACCACCGCACGCATGTCTCGTCGACGTTGGCGTGCCGACGCCGAGACCGGTGTCGATGGCATCCCAATCAATATTGACATTCCTCGGATCCAGGAACTGAAACGGATTATTCTCTATTACATCTATGACCACCCCCGCCGCTGCACCGCTACCGTTGGCACTGCTGTTGTTGCTGGTGCTTCTTGTTTGATCTGCTGACGTAGCACTAGCACATATGCCAGCGGGGTGATTCTGATTCCAGCTTCCCCCCACACCTCCGTTCGAGGCCCCCGCCTGGGCCTGCGTTTGCGGCTCTCTTAGTCCTGTAGTAGTGGTAGCAGGAGTGGTATTGTGAAATGGGTTCGCGCCGTTATTGTTACCCAACAGGCCTGGCAGGATAGTCACGCCCATGCCCACATCCACGCGGTTCTGATTGAGGTAGTTGCTCGTAGTCGTAGTAGTGTCTTGTTGGTGAAAATTATTGGAACGGCAAGACTCGGCATCAGTACTGGTACGGGAGCTAGGGATTCTAGCAGCAGCAGCAGCAGCAGTAGTAGTAGCAGGAGTACTAGTGCTGTAGGGACTAGTTGTTGTCTGAGAGTCTGAGCGGATAGGAAGGTAATTAAACGGTATGGAGGGTTGGATCGGGACGTCGGTGTCGTTCTGCGGAGACGAGTTCGTGGAAGGGGTAGTGGTACGTTTTCGTTTGTGGATGTGGCCGCCAGCGGAAGAACTACAGCTGTCTAGGGTCGATGAAGCGGCAGTCTGATGATTCCGACTCGGCTGTCTCCATGTGTCGTAGCGATAGGGTGTGTTGTACGACGAAGACCTGCTCAACAGCAGACCTGGCAAAGGAGGTTGCGCTTCGGAATGTCTAGATAACCTCGTCCTAGCCAACAGAGGAACATTGTGCGGCACTGCGTTGTTCGTCAATCTGCGGATGAGGCGCTCCGCCGAAGGAATCCGTACCATATCTAGAATGCCGTTGTGTTCGATATCGAGAAGCGCTTGGCGTAGGAAAGAGCGGGTGATGGAATGTGTCCGACCAATGGCTTCCATAGCCGAGAGTATGAAATCCAGGTTGTCGACGTGTGTTGGTGCTTGGTTCTCCTGGCAGAAATAGATATACACGGAGGCAGCACAAAATAACGATAACGCAGCGAGTGGCGTCCTCTACAAACGCGATTGTCAGACGACCAAAATGTTATCCAGATAAGGGAAATCTTGTCTTACTGGGCTAGAACCCAAGTGGCTGGTGAGCTTTAAGATGTTTATGATCTCTTGAGCTGCTGCGCCTAATCTATCTTGGCTCATCTTTTTAGCAGAATCGGGGAGGTTATTCGCCTCAATCCTTTCAATGGCTGCGTGATGCAGGCAAATGATTGAGGCGTGGAGATTGAGATTCGTGTTGATCGCCGTCAGTTCCCGGTAATTCTCAGGTAGCCTGAAGGACTCCGGTAGAAACATAAATGCACCCGAGAGCGTATTGTCAAGATCCCTGTGACGCTTCCAGTACGCGCCATACTCAAAGTCCTCGGGATTGTCGTTTGCCTTCGGTCGATGAGCATGCTTTAAGATCTGATTGAATCTTGTACCTACATTAATGTCATGATGCAACATGAGAAGTTCAGATGTTGGCTTACAGATGGCACACTACTACGCTCCCCGCAAAGGAGGAATAAGAGTGTTCTCCCCGGAAGACGTCGTGAATACTGCACGTTTCCATGGGTTCTCCGCTATGGAAGGCAGCCTCGCTCTACCAAATAAAAGTCAACTCGGGGACACGATTTTCGTGTCGTGTTGATCCTTTACACCACAAAGGAGGGGCCTGGCCATATATTGCCATATCGTGATGGAAGTGGTATAGCATTAAATGGGGGCTACTTACGGCGGGAAGGCGGGTTGTAACCTGAAGCATGTTAGCATTCCTTCATATTTCAAGGCTGAAGTGCGTTTGCCTCACCTCATTCATATCTATCAGATGTGGCCATCCTGTAGAAATGGAGCAATGGCTGTCTATGCAGAATATACCCCAAAACACCCGCCTTCGCTCTTCGAGCTCAAGCCAGTCCCGAGGAGGGACCAGTGTGGGACTTGACTCGTCTGGAGGGCTATCTAAATGGTGCAGACCCATCATTGCGGCAAGCCGGACCGCACGAGCACAGCTCATTGCCGCTCGAGTAAACATAGCTAATAGAAAGGACGGTATATTAGCCGTTATGGTCTTATACTATACGTAATTATGTGCGTTAAAGGAGCACCAAAGGTATCAGCAATAGGAGAAGCCGAGCTGGCCAACAAGTAGTTCACACCGCTATTAGGGCTGAGAACAGTTGAAGGAAGCTTCTTAGGACTAACATACTGGATTTAGCTTCGTCTGTCGCAAGGACACACCATGTCTGAGCGTGGGCTACTGTTATAAAATGTTCCCCGTGTCCCTTTTTATCATTAGTAACGACTGAAACCCCCACGAATGCGTTGTTCTGCGTTACTAATAGACTCTCGTACTAACCTTCATCTCGTCGAACTCAGCATATTGTCGAGCGCGCCGGTAGAAAACTTCACCGTTGGCGGTCAGCAGGTTATTTTCAGAAACAAGCACGAGGCAATCATGGTGCGCAGGGCCGCCAGCGTAGCAGTTCCCACAAGATAGTGGACCTTGTTCTCACAGCCTAGGGGACAGCAAAATTCAACGCTTGAGAGGACTTACTGTCGTGATAGATATGATATTTTGGGTCATTGTTGGAGGTGAGTGCCCATATTGCATATTGCAGACACACTATAACCCTCAGTGTTAGTCATGACCGTCCTACAGGAGTTCGCTGTACTTTTGGGGCAAAGATCTTATGCTAGATTTGAAAAGCCACGACTTCCCTACATAGAATTACAGACGGAACCAAAGTGACTGTAGACTTGCTTACTGGGTGGTTTCATATGAGGCGCAGAGTAGAAGGCCTGCATATAACGGCCAGGGTGGATAATAGGGGCGAACTGTTGCTGTCGCTCGAAGAAAAGTCGATTTCTATTACCGTTAAGCCGCGCTGCCCTTGGCATGGGTCGCTCCAGACTAGGTTAGGTACTCACAGGTCTTCCATCACTTCAAAAGGGGGTAATGCTTCAAACACGCCCCCGAGATCTATCAGTTCACTATTAAAGGAGTTACTAGTGAAGTCATCTACGGGCTGAGCGGAGGGGTTGTTCCCCGTAAACGCCGTTGGGTTATCCTGGTTGAAGGCGAAGATGGGGTCGTCCGGAGCAATGTTGGGCGTGCCGTAGTCGATGCCTTCGAACAAGACATCCTCGGTCGTAGGCACCTCAAAGGTGTCATTCTGAACAGCCTCGGTTGTGAACTCCCCAATACCAACATTAACACCCGCACCGGAGCTGGAACCGGAAGCGGGACCGGCACCAATACCAGCCGTTACAAGCTGACCCTCGCTTGCTTGTCTCAGGAGGCCCTCAACTTGTGCTGCACTTGTTCAGCCTTACGATTCCCCGAAGTAACCTTTGAGCCGATGAAAAGTAGCTATTGGCAGATAGATTTACCTAAACGTTCTTCGAGTTCTTTTACATTTTTCCGCTTGAAGGTTGGTTTCCTCCGAGATTCCGGATAGACGCAATTACCATTTGACTTGGCACAGCGTGTGCAGACAGGCTTGGTTTTGTCGCACCGAAGCTTTCGGCTCCTGCATGTAACGCAAGACTGCGCACACGGGTTAGAGCAGCCCCCGCACCTCTTTATTTTTTTACGATGCGGTACGTATAAAGTAGGTAAGATAGGTAGGTAGGTAGGTAGGGTAGGTGGTAAGGTCAGGTCAGACGGGTAGGCGGACGGGAGCTCTTTACCAAGGATTCTCCGGCTTGGCCGGCTGGCAATTCCGCTACGGCGGCCACATCTTCGGGCATAATCACAGCAAGAGTTGGGAATCGGTAGGCAAGTAGGCAGGGTAGGGGTTAGTTAGCTTCGTTCAAATAAGAAACCCAAGCTTAAAAATCTTACGAAACGTGACTACTGATTCGTTTCGGTACGGTAAGAGATCTGATAACGGGTTGTCTGATAGCTTCTGATAGGTGGTGATTTCATGTAAGGTACACGGGCGCTCCTACTTGCAGTTCTCCAACTGTGCTTTGTCATCTGCGCTCTTGAGGCCGTCGGGACGGAACCTCGGGAGCGACTTTGCAACCTCGACCCTCTTTGAACCGCGTGCTTTGAGGCTTGGAATTGAGGCTGGTGCCCCGGCCTCAACAAACCCTTCACATTGGGCAGCCCGTTTCTCAGCCACACCGGCTATTCATTAGACCGACTATCGAGCTTCGGCCTCCCTTGTATATGATAGGTGGAAAGGGGAAATGTCATCTAAAGATTTTAGTGGTGGGTTTTGCCATGAGCAATCCATATCCGGACCGACCACCCACCCATTCATAATTTGCAACGGACCAACAAGCAAAGCAAGCTTGGCAGTGCAGTACAAAGTAGTACAGTATATATAAGTAGTAATGCATACTTAAATACCTGCACGCACATACGTGCACTATTTCTGAGTCAAGCCAACAGGTCAGAGTCTTTCGATGCATTTTCAATCATTAAGGGAGTCATATGGAGCCACTTTGGTGGGCTCCAGGTTCCGCCTTCAAGTTGTGTCATGTACAGTAGTAGTAGTTGCACGAGGGATTCCAGTTGTGAGGGGATTCTTCACAAATCCAACATATTACAGCTGTACCAGTAGTAGGTTAGTAGCCTTTGTGGTATAATTGGTATGCTGCACCTACTGCAGTCCACCGACATATGCTGTATACGTGCAAGTACACATAATCGGCAGAATCTGGTTAGAGAATCCCGACAGACCCCTTTGGGTCCGCAAAAGAGATGCAGCCACAAAGATCTTCGCAGTACCTAGGTTAGTCTAATTCACTGGATGGTAGGTAGGTAAGTGCATTAGGTTAGGTAGTTAGTCCCACGAACGTTATTGGTCCCAGCGCGCTATCCAGCGCCGTTCTAGATCATGTCAAAACTTGACGCAGGCCCGAACGACAGGTTGACAAGTTCTTGCTAACCTGCTTTTCCTCACGATCGGCGACCTGCATAAGTGCACGTGTATATATGTATATTCGTAAGTATGTATATACATACCAAGTAGTAAGAGTTTGTACGCTACCGGCTCTAGCATTACTCTGCCCACCCTCTGTCTGTCTGTCCGTCCGTCCGGTCTCCTCTCCGGTGGTATGTAACCTACTGTAGGTTAAAAAGTGCCAAGCTGAAGGCATGGTTCCATGACACGACATCGTGGGTGATCCTTATACAGTATTTCTACTAGCCTTCACGTCAGCAAGATACCCGACGCTAACTAACTCTATTACCGGCAGGACCTTGTTAATATTTATGTTCCTACTCGTTTCTAATACCCTAGATATGGTTAGGTACGTGGGTAGGTACTCAAAGGTGACATATACGTGTAACAAATCCACGTCTTGTTGTCGGGAGTCCATTTCCCCCGATATTCCCGATAGACGGCAATTGTCTTTTCTCCGGAACCCAGTGCATTGTCGCTGTTGCAGTATACATTATGTGATTATACTTGTAAGTCGACAGCCGGCCACATTGCGTCATCTCCACCAATGTTTTCCTCTACAGATTAAAAATATTCATGTACTTTAGTAAGTTATATGTGACACAATGTATAATCGGAGACAGCAAAGCTAGTGATAACGAATCAACCATCGTGTAACGTTTTCCGTTAGCCCGTAGTTTTGTAGAGAGATACCTGCCTACCTACCTCAAATCTTTAGTTAACAGATCGGCGCATCAGTAGCAACGATACTACTGACAGTTCAGGGGAAAGCAGATGGGGAAAAAGACGAATAGACTAGTCATGATTGGCTTTTTCTGTCTGGTTTCAGGAACCGGCGCTATGAGTGAAGCGGCTTTTGGTGCCAACGTTTGGCAGAAAACGAACAAACTTGCAGCGTGGGCCGTTTTGTTCTCTGGGGAACGTGCTTTGGCATATTTTATTTTAGTAAACTTGTACATGACTACTTTCAAGTAGGCAGGTAGCATGTGGTACCTCATTATTATGGCGTACATCGGGCACGCGGCTTGGCAAGCTTTGGCGAGTGGAAACGGCGTCCTGTAGGCAAGGTAAGTAGTCGACTTGCCAATGCCTACCTAGCGTTCGACGAGGCTTTGATAGCATTTAGGGAGTTCGTGCGCGAGCCGCGAGTCGCGAGCGGGGATCCAAATTCTGTCCATAGATCGAACTTCTTACATAATGCCAGCCCAAAGGACTGGTTAACATAACAGTAGGAGTTGTGGACAACTCGCGCTGAGTTTGTTCGCGTACAGTATGTATATGAATGGACCCCCTAGGCGAAGAATTAGCAAATTGGCATTCTGTGACGACGTTTAGGGAAAGCAGTTCGCAGAAAAGCTGTGGCTGACAGAACCCATAGGTAGCCATCTCTGGATCTTACCCTTGATCGTTTCGAATCTTTCGTAGGTAAGGTAGGTAGGTATCCCAAATGCAAAACCAACAAATCGATGAAAGCCGGCGAGCTTTGACGGTACAAAGCAGGCACCTCTTTCGTATAGGCCTCGTATCATTCGTACCGAGATCGTACTTTACCATCTATCAGCCGGACTCGGCTCAAGTGGGGGAGGGGGGAGCACCGGGAAGGATTGAGAATTGGAACCAAGGGAACGGACACCTATAGCACTTACAATTAGGTCCGCGAAGTTTGAAAGGGTTACAGAGCCCCAATCCCCGCACATATCAAAGCACATAATTGTAGTAGTGTCACTACCACTAGTAAGTACTGTTAGTGAAAATACCGAGTAAGTGTGCATGAAAAGGAGGCTAATATGCATGACCTTCGTGGGCACAGGCAGTTAGTTGTAAGGAACAGGGTTGAGATCTGGAGCCGAGACTGCAGTACGACCACCACTACTACATAGTACCTCTATGTGCTTGTACTAGTGACTTTAGAATGGAAAAGCTGTCGGCTGAGAGGCGCGCGCACGGTGAAGGGCACATAGCGGGTCTGCAATGTCAGATCGAAACACCAAACCAGCCAATCAACGTCAGGAGTCTGACTTGGTAGTTACCTGGTTAGGCATTCTGTGCGTGACATTTTCTCCGGACAGTACTGCAACAAGCGGACACGGTGACACATAGTGTCGTAGTTGAACCCACTACCTACCACTAACGAGCTTATTTGTTATTCAAGTACGTACTGCTGTGCGTGCATTGTGTTTCCTGCGAGGTGCGGCCCTTACCGTGGAGGCTGTATGCTGCTGGGATAATGAAGTGGCTCATTATGCGTACAGAAAAGATGCCCCTACGGAGGACTCTCCTGAAGGCCCCGGTTCGGAACGCCGCCACCTGTATCTCTTGTTGGAAGTGACCAAGCCATCTTCATGACCGAAGGTCTAGGGGATTCGGGTGAAATTGATTACCTGGTAGGGTAGCCGCAGACTGGCGGTGAAGTTTACCACGCTCACATTGCTCCAAGCTCTACCAATTCTCATCTTTCCCCGTAAGGACGTATCATATACAGAAAGGAGGCACGCGGGAAGGCACATACAGCCACCCTCGCCAATCTTTGTGTAAGGTTTTCTTCCGATCGGTATGTATTAGTGCTATGCAGCAGCAGATGCACTGGTTTCAACCCCCGCACTAGTAGATACCCTAGGTACCTTAAAGGGGGATGGGTGTGTATGGGCATCTGCTGGCTATCCCCTAAGACTCTACCTGCTAGCCAGCCCATAATGTAAAGGCGTGTGGTGTGCCCTAATACGATACATTCTGATCCAAGAGTCGCCTCGCGTGGATCTGCGTTTGGTCTAGATATGTATATACTACGCGGACGTTACCATAAAGATGGAGGCATCGCTGAGCCTAACGTCCTAACGTGGTTGTTTGCAAACAATCCATTTGCCATAATACCACGCCGTCCAACTCCCATGCTGTCTAGGTATACGAAATACAACCCAGAGTGTCTCATGTGATCCTTTGTTTTGAACCTAATGCCCTTGCCGTACCTGACACCAACGCCACAAGCAATGATGCCCCAATCGATAATTTCCATGAACCCTTCGTTGAGTTCAGCATTGGTAGCCCTCATACCCAATCGACAAGCAAAACGGGATGTGGTGATAGCGGACTTCGTAGAGCCGGAATCAACTGTTATACCCACCTAGTCATCAACCCGCCCTGGATGAACTAGGCAAACATCGTACACACGTATGTAGTATCGACCCATGCTAAATTGCTGCATCAATGCAGCTGTGGTGATCCGGATTCGTGGGATTGCCGTTTCAGTCTTCGGTATCACTATCGAGAACGTCGTCGTCATCGCCATATTCCATCTGCTCGGCCGGAGATGGGACCTGATCGCCTGCTCCTTGCATGTTCCTGACAACAATGGACACGGTATTGGCGTCCTTCGTTAGGTTGGGAAGCTGGCGCCGCCTGGCATTGATAAACCAGTTTGAGATTTGATCTACAATTGGAGGTCAGAAGGTAACCCGTGGACTACGGAGTCGTAATGGACTTACTGATTGATAGGCTCGTCTTCAGTCCCAGCGCCTTTTTCTCCTCCTCTGTTGGATAAGCATGTTCTATGTGCTCCAGGAACCATTGACGCAGTATATCCGTGGCCCATTTGGGCAAGTTACCACGCCGTTTTCGGGGCTTTGTCTTCTGCCTCGTCCTGAGGCCGAAACTATCGATATGGTAGGGCGTGTGATGTTGTGATACAGAGTCGGTTGGTGAATACGGCGTTAGGTGAGCCGAATGGATTCTGTTTGGATGCCGGTCTCCGTTTAGGATATTTACAGGTTGAGGAAACCCGTTCTCTCTACCACCCAGGCCGCGAGGGGTACTATTTGGGGCTGGGCCGAATGGGCCGGATGGCAGAGAAGGTTCGCTGCTAATACCATGCCGGTGGTGCGACCTGATTTCGCGTCGATCATAAAGGCCGTAGGGCGTACCTGGATACCGATTCGGATCATCATCGTCGCGCGTAAGGAAACCAGTCGGTGGTTGTATGGGTGATGGAGTGTGGGTTTCACCATAGGGGCTCGTACGACCTGAGTTTGTGCGAGACTGCGGCGCCGGTAGAGCTACAGCAGGCGAGGACGGCGATGGGAAACCGATTCGATGATGGGGATCATGACGACTATCATGACGACTATGATAGTCCGACCGAGAGTGGTCATGATGAGGACGTTCAGCGGATCGCGGTATCTGGCTGGACCCTCTGCCTCCCCCCACGAAGGCCTGCCCGGCTTGGCTGGGCCCCGGCGGACAACGATTATGACCACTCTCGAAAATATATTCCGGAGACGGTAGGTCTCCTCTGGAACGCGTTGCAGGTGGTGATATCTCTGCCAGCGGCGTAAGTGGCCTACCGGATACTCCCTTTGGTTGTATTCGCGGGAGCCGCCTTATCTCTGGGATGGCCTGTGCCATTTGTCAGTAGTCATTGAGACAGTACAGGAGGTTAGAAATACCTACCTCGTGTATAGGCGGCAAAGTGGCATATTCTCGCCGGTCGCTTCTAGAGGGAAAGCTGGAGAAACCTGGGCCAGGCATCATGGTTCCAGGCATAGATGCACTTTCGAATATTTCGCGTATCTGTCTTCTTGCCTCTTCCTGTAGGGTTGTCTTTATTTCGAAGATACAAGGTCTTGGCGTGGGTATCTGGACATATGATGCCTTCTAGGTTATTAGCAACGGGCCGCCCATCAGTGGTCTATATATGACGGCAGCTTGTTTTCAATATTTAGACGCTTACGAGGGAACAGACTTCTGAAACAACCCAGGCAATGCAGATTACAAACACAGACGGCCAAATCTCTCTGCTAGAGGACTGTTACACGTCAACGAAGTAGCTTGGGAGTAATGACATCGTCGTGTTAAGTCTAACTACATACCGTGATCATGATATCTCCGTCGAAAGAGTCCCGGCACTCGAGACTCGTAAGACCAGAGTGAAAATATTTAACGGCACAGAAGGTAGGAACCGTTAACAAAAAGCTAGGTATGTAGAGGTGGATGACAACGTGGAGCCGTGCAATGGAAGTATCGGTTGTTATTTCAAGGCGTATAGGTATGCTACACCGTGAGCAGATAAATGTCTACAATCGTCTGTAAGCACTAGGAAGCTGTTCGTCTTATCAGTCGTATTTGACCTCGTGAGATCAAAGATGATGATGAATGAGAAGAAGAATAAGAGACATATGGGAAAACATATTCTCTAATACGTTGAGTCTGATAGGGTTGTAGGTTTATACATGCGTATGCAGTAGTCAGTTGCACGGGCTTGGGGCAATCCATACCTATCTATACATTTGTACTGTGTCTGGGTAGCTCGACAAGCAGGGGCAGCAAGGCACCCCTGCTGTACAGCGGCTGTACTGTGTACTATGTGGACTAGGAAGTTCCAAACAAGAGAAAGAAAGACAGAACAACTTGCCAGGATTCTTGTGGGGTCACCAGCTGCCGCGAGCGGGCCACATGGTTGAAGGGGTCCCTGAGTTAGAAGCTTTGGTTCCAACTGATCTTAGCCTCCAGGGGGCTCAGGACACGGTACAGATGCCCGGGTGTAGTACATATGTATGGGCATCGATGTATATAGGTATGTACAGTTAGGCGTAGGTACCTAGCGCAAGACGAGGACTAGGGTAATACCTTAGGCAAGTAATTATAAGTATGGGGGCAGGTAAAAGATATAGTAGGTCTCGACATGAGTCCGTCAGTCCCGTACTTGTCCGTCGTATGCCACTAGCAGCAGGGGTTTGGAAAAACCCCCCATAGATATTGGTTTAAAACGTACTTCATGTATGTGCCTACGACAGCATGCTAACTGCCAGGTAGACACTGCCGATGTCAGGTAGATCCCAAGCACCTCTTATGCACATACTACGTACCTAGGTTAGGTGTGTAGTTAGTTGCTGGATCTACTCGCTGCCATGATGCCTACCTACTGTACATATGTTCTCGAAGCAGCTGAGTACTGAATAGTCCTCCCAAGAATGCAGAAGTTAACCTACTCAGGTAAATACGTGTCATGGGTGAACGCAGGGAAGAAAGAAAAAAAAAAAAGAAAAAAAAAAAAAAAGCTGATTTGA
>Ga0247782_1000324_pt1 | contig 43446 bp, 13 predicted proteins | sample UWRJL019104C5_FD_179928 | JGI IMG/M metagenome (GOLD analysis project Ga0247782, IMG submission 179928) | Plant litter microbial communities from Arlington Agricultural Research Station in Wisconsin, United States - UWRJ-L019-104C-5 | ecosystem: Environmental > Terrestrial > Plant litter >...
AAAAAAAATTAAATGAAGATAAGCAGAATCAGGAGCAGTCACACTTATGGCTCATCATACAATAGGCCCTCATTAGATCATTCATTGATGGATATCTAAACTTGCGTCCAAACATGAATTTACAGCTCTATTGCTATCCTGACCTCCTGCTCTCCCTCAACATTATTTTATTATGTGCTGATAGCTCCTGGCCTGTAAGAGATACCTACCGACAGCATATCCTATCACTTACAGAAACAGGTTAAGTCGCTAGGCGGATGGAAGAGCCAACATTAAAGCCAGTAGCCAACAACTTCACAATATGCCGTAATCTAAAGAGAAAAGATGTTCATCAGTATCTATCTACTTACCTCTCATTAATCCTCACTAGCAACAGAAACTCTGAATCTCAATTCCCAGAGCAAGCGCAAACAAACAACCTGGGAGATGAACTCTACAAATATAAGGCTAGTGAACAGGCCAGTCGTCATAGGTTAAGGTACGCACATTCCTTCCTGCGACCTCACTAGCACCTCCTAAGCTCATTTGTATTGCAATAGGCCCCAGATAATCCTCCTTTTCTCTTAAAGACTTGCCGAGCTCAACCTCCGTTCGGCCTGGGCTCCTCCTCCTCTCCCTCCTTCATCCACACTGTTAGTGCACCTAAGCAGGTTTGCTATTTTTCTTTTCTTTCTTTCTTTCCTTCTTTTCTCTTGTTGCCTCCATAACTATCTGAGTTGCTGGGTTAAACAACAAATAGCTTAGTCGTTCCACAACCATATTTCAGACAAGTAGGTAGATAGGTAGATAGGTAGAGGGATAATATATAACAATGTTTGTATTGTTTAGCCAACACCAGAATAGGTATTATATTGCTAAGAACGTGGTGTAAATATTAGATGCCGATCTCTCTGTCTGGTAAAGGCCATTGAGTCTAGACTGACGATAGTGTATACTTACACGTGAGAGGGAAAGAAAAATTAAGTATATAGGTAGCAATTAAAATCATTTTACATAAACCAAGCATCCAATCAGACCCTTAACGATCATCGTAAAAATTCATCGATACTTAGGGCATTCCGAATCTATATTTCTTTGCTCTCAATTCTATATCTAATTTCCAAGAGAGGAGGAACGTTGGGGCACCGTCAATCCCTTGCCAATCACGTCGGCACGCGGCCCTCCAAGCCAGATACGGCGGCCAAATTGACCTGGCTGAGTTTACCCGCAGACTCTCCGCTGCTGGGACCCACGTCGCCCACCAGGAGCGCAGCGCTACCAATAACCTCTTCGGGTTCCAAAACGTGCCATTTGGCAAGTGTCACCTTGTTGCTGGCGCCGACTGAGACCGTGAAGATACGGTCGCCGGCGACCCGAGTCCCGCTCACGCCATTAAGAGCACGGAACATGTCTTCATCGGTGAAGTCATCGCCACAGCAGAGCACAAAGCCCAGTTCAGAGTCGCCACTGGTGCCGTCGTGCTCTGCGGGCGTAGATGTGTGGTCGTGCACGAGTCGCTTGACGATCTCGCCCTTGTTAATGAATCTGGGTCGAACTTCCAGATTGGCTTTGCCCGTCATCACATCAACATCCCACTGGGTTACCACGGTCGACTTGAGCTCTTCCAAAGCCTCCTTCGCCGCATGCAGGCCAAGTTCGGGGTCCGCTTGGCGGTAGTGCCAAGTAAGCGCACAGCGCTTGCGCTCGATGAATGAACCTATGTAAATGAGAACAGTGAGTATATGCACATACATAAGAAGAGAGACAATGTGGAGGTTGGAAAAGAGGTGGACGAACCTGCTACGCGATCGGTGTATTTTTGGAAGACCTCCAACACCTTTGCCTGCCAGGACATGTCCAACGTCTCGGCCAAGTTCTCCCAGTTTGTCTTGCCGGGGTGTCGAATGAAGCTTCCATGCTCTGCGCTGAAGCCGAGGGCCGAGATGTGGCTGAGGTGCTGCTGCAAGAACTCCTGATCTCTTCCCGAGATGATCCAGACGGCGTTGCGGCTGTCGGATGCCAACGCGGTAAGAGTTTGGATGACCTTCTCCGACGGGATGGCCGCTTGGGGATCTCTCACGATGGGCGTAAGGGTACCATCGTAGTCGAACATGAAGAGGCGCTTGCTCGAATCGCGGTAGCGTTGGAGTAGAGCGGCCCGGTCCAACAAGGGCGTCGCATTTTCGTTGCGATTGGAAGCCAGCGTGCCGACCAGTTTCCGTAGAAACTTTGTGATCCAACTTTGAACGTTTTGTGTTGTTACGTGGGCGTAGAGGTTCGACTGCATGGACTGGCGCTTGTCGGAGGACATGGTCAGGGCATTGTGGATTTGCTTGGCAACGTTGGTGAGATCCCACGGGTTGATATGGATAGCGTCGCGAAGACTCCCCGCAGTCCCGCTGAACTCTGATAGGATCACAGGCCCGTGGGTGTCCCGCTGGCAAACAACGTATTCCAGGCTGGTGGTGTTCATCCCGTCCCGCACTGATGTGATTAGCCCAATATCGGCCGCCCTAAGAAGCGCGAAATACTCGTCCGGTTCCAGGTACTGCGGGTAGTGTTGCACCGGCGAGAAGCCCAGGCTACCGAATGTACCATTGATCTTCATAACCAGCTCATTTACCCTGCTGGCGATCTTATTTTCCGTGTCTTTTTCGTCTTGGATGCTGGTGGGGGATGTCACTTGGATCAGCACCACCTTTTCCCTCCACTCGGGATACAACTCCAGAAATCTCTCAAACGCCATGAGCTTCTGGGCCACACCACGAACACTGTCCAGACGATCGCGACCTACGATGATCTTTTTACCCTCGTACATCTTCTTCAGTGCGTCATATTTCTCCGTCACTTCTTTGGACCAGGCCAGCTGCTCTACCCTGTTGGTGTCGACGCCGATAGGGAATACTCCAACCTCGACACGGGCCCCAAAAGCGTCCACGCCACCTGCATCTGAAGGAAATTCTAGGATCCGAGTGCAGCAGCTTGTGAAATGGCGGGCGTAACTGTACGATTGGAAGCCGATCAAGTTTGATCCCAGCAGGCCTTCTAGCACCTCTTTCCTGCGCGGTAGACACCTCAAGAACTCGCTGCTGGGGAAGGGGCAGTGTATGAAGAACGAAATATACATATTCGGTACACGCTGACGCAACATGCTAGGGAGAAGCAAAAGGTAATAGTCATGTATCACGACAATGTCGCCGGGCTTATAGATCTCCATGATCTTGTCGGCGAACTGGAGATTGGCTCGATAGAAGTTGGCCCATTCTATGCGCTCGGCTCGCCCGTCATTGGGCTCATGTTGCTTGTAGTGAAACAAAGGATATAGCGCGCGCTCGGCATAACGCCTCCATCGCCCCTGATCATTCAGAGTTACGCCCTCTTCGTCTATCTCATTAGCATCGCACAGCCAAACTGGGACCGTCTTCAACCGCTTATCTTGGATGAGGCGATTCTCCAGATCCCTTTGATGCTCCCGCGCTATCCACAACCCATCAGCATTAGGTGGTGTAGGCGGTAAATCGCCATCTAATGGTATAGGAGCAGAAAGATGGCTCAAGCTCGGTATGCCGGTAGTATTCTGGGGAGCGTTCTCACGAGCGGTATCCAGTGGGCACTCTATCTCCCCAGTCCAAGATACGACCAAGTGGTTCCAGGGACATTCATCCGAAGATAGAAAGGCGTAGGCGTCGAACAAGGCCGACAAGCCATGGCGGTTTCCGAGTTCCTAATTCACTTTAGTTTAACTGTTAAAGGAGTGTGCTTGGCGCTTCATGACGTACCCATTCGCCGTTCTTGTGGTATTTCAGAGTATGCGGCGTGGTGAAAGTAGCCGATATTATATTGCCGGAAAGAGCCAAGTCGGGTGCGGCGGATCGTATGTCGCTAATAGACTCTTTACGGCCGGTAGTCGCATAGCTCATTCTCCGGAGCACCTCCTCGCCCGACATTGAACCTTGGATTATATCATTCGGCGAAGAAGATTGCTTCGCTGCAGAGTCATCCCCTCCAATTTGGCCGGCACCCATTGATACGGAAGTACGGTCGTGCTTGGCCGGGTTCTGGGTAAAGTACCCCCCGCTTTCTATGATTCCCGAACGCTGCAACGAAGGGGTTTGGTAGGTATTTTGGTGGATGTCAGGCGTGACGGGAACTCTCGTGACAGCCGTTCGCTGGTGAGGAGGAAGGTTGGGCGAACTATCGCTGTCGCCTTCGGGTTCATCTTTGGTGAGGCTCGCCTGGGGGGAGAGGGAGGTGCTTTCGGCTTCGTAGATGGGGGGGAGATCCCCGGCCACCTTAGCAGGCTGCTCCGCTTCGCGATTTTCTGACATTATGTCCTAGTAGACCAGGTGTTGTGCGAGGAAGAAGATGGAAACGGATATGTGATCAGTTGTCGCCAAAAGCCGCAGACTATAGTAAATGACAGTCACAGTGATAGAGAGAAGAACCAACGCAAGGTACCAATTGTTCCTGCTCAGCGACAACTTAACAATTCCTATCCCCAGTCTCAGCAGTAGAAGCGAACAATTATTTGAGCTGTTTGGGTTGTAGGAACTGGTGATTGCGAGGTTGGGTGGAGGGGTAGGATTACACAGCGTCGAGAAGAATGGGTGACGAGCGGTGGATGACGATAGAGCAGTATAGTTGATTCATAGTGACTAGACACAAATTGGCTCTGCTGTTCGCCAATAATATTTTTGCCCGACATGCAACAGGCTTTAGCAGGTGGGGCGGCGGTAGGTAGTAGTCTTGTAATAAGTCGCGGAGCTTGTGAAAATCACTGGCGCATACAGATAGGTAGTAGGGAGTGGGAGTAAACTGGAGGTTTTGCTCCTACGCGGGCAGAACTGACGTAAAGATTTCGATGCAAGCAGGTATACATTATGGGTACGCCAGGTACGCCTTGAAACGCGCCAATCGCACCGGCCAATAGTAAATAGTCCCAGCTGTCATGGTTAAGCCAGGAACTATCTGCCTACATACATAGATTGCTGTAGGGATCTATCAGCGAGGACGTCCAATGGGAACGACTGTACTGACCATGTTTGCAAACCACTTGAAGGTGTCACTTTTGCTCAATTGACCCCCTATTTTTTACGTTCTTATTTGCATTGTGCATCTCAACGGGTGTGCATCATACCTAACCTAGCATCTATACTTTGTCCCACTAGCTTTTGCTCTAGCTATGGAGGGGTAGGAGCGGGAGGAATGACGTAGTGAGGGATACTGCGGCAGATAAAAATAGTCTATCCGTTATCGGTATGAAATGTCGCATATGTACTGTACGTACTCACAACATCTGGTTGATCCAAAGAATGTTCTAGACTTCAGCTTGCAATGTTATCTAGTAGTACTGGTAGAGTTGTCGGTTGATTTGTGCACGGCTCTTGGGTCCTTGGTAAATGCCAAGTGAAGATAATCGCATAAAAACGGTAAGGCAATCCTAGCATGATGTAAGTTACTTGCGCGTCGATGAGCTCGGAGGATTTACCTAGGTAGTGTAAGTACAAGTAATTCAATCTTCCAAATCACTCAGCAAGTCAAAAGGTCGATGTGCTAATTTCGACCTTTGGATATATATGGCTTAACTAATAAGGCCAAGCCTATGAGAATACACGGAATGTTTTCCTCCGTGCAAGGGTATCGTTTTCGCGCGATTTGATATATCTCGGTCAATCCTCCTTTGCCTGTACAGGCGAGCTCTCAGTTTACTTACTTCGTAAACTCGGGCCATCAAGGAGTCCACAACAGTTCTGTCGCTAGAGACAGAGGTCGCGTATTCCAACGCAATATCTGTCTGTGTACCATTCCTACAAGCCATGTAGTACGAAACAATATAGAATTGGCACTCTCGGCATGAAATTCGTGCGAGTGGACAGATATATGTGGTCAAAGGGTCTTTCTCAGCGCCCTAGGTTATTAATCACGCTTCCCACCATGACAGCGACCTCTCTATCCCAACCCCCACCGCTCCTATCGGGGTCGCCCTTGGTTCCTCGGCCCTTTGTCGGGGCAACTGTGCTGGGCAATTGACTACCACGGACAACGCATTCGCGGATTGCATCGCCAACCGCGTTTCGATTCGTTTTCAAGGTTCTAGCGGAAACACCGCCGCGATTGATAATCTCCTGCACCCTCGCATCAAGGCTACTCGCCATAGACCTCCAGAAGTATGAGGCAAGTGAGCCGGTTTCAAGATATGCTAGCAGTGGCTGCAAGAGATTGTTCTTTTCGGATGCGTGCTTTTGCGAAGGTAATAGTGGATGGGGCGGTGCTTTTGTGACTTCTAGAATTGTTTCAAGCGCAATAATATTCTGACACCTGGCCGAAACCTCGGCCAAGGTGCGGTCGAGTGATGGTAACGTCGATAGTGATCTTGCAAGCGAGGCTATAGAGCTCTGCAGCGCATTTCGTAGATACACCTCGAGAGCCTGTACAAGTAATTGGGGCGTCCACTTGTCGGGTTTCACACCGAAAGTTGGCGAAATGAGATATAGTGTCATAGCTGCAGATATTGTACGTGCTTTGGCTTCCTCGCTTTGCGCAAATGTCGCCGTCCCAGACGCAGAGCCGACTGAGAATTCACGAATGATTTGGTCGGATGTTGTTTTTATTGACCGCTCAATTGGCCCACTAACGTTGTCCTGGAGGCTTCTCATAGCCTCAACTTTCTCTAATCCATGGCCTTCTTCGCCCGGTGCCCTCTTCTCGGTTATCTCTCTCAAGGAGAGGATGGTATGAGCACATCGTATTAGCGCCCTGTGGTCTTCCTTCTTATTGTTCCCAGTTCCGCTGGATATTTCGGCGTGTTGGACCTCGAGTTGGCGGCCTAGCTGGAGGCACCTAGCCAAGGACCTGCCCAGCTTTAATGTTTCCCAGAGCCGCGAAGCGACAAGGCGCACTTCCTCGGCTTCTGTATGTTTTTGTATCACCTCCTTCTCAAGCTGCTTGTAGCTCTCGTTCACATTCTTCACTTGATTATCGATTTCCGATAGTATCCTCGTGCTTGCATCGGTCTGTTGTTTTGTGTGTGTGAGTAAGGGGACGGCGGAGCGGGTGGTCAGGAGGTGAATGTGCGAGTCGATTTCTTGGGCATCGAACAGGACTTTGGAGAGTGGTGTCGAGAGATCTAACGGGGTGTCGCTGGGATTATTGGTCGCGAGAACGAGGGAGTTGGCAAAAGAAGAAGGCTTGAAATTAGGATCTAAGAAAGTGTCGTAATCTATGTATGATGTATCTTCATCTTCGTTGACAGACATTGTGAAGCAGGTTCAGTGGTACTGGCTAATCTAATTCATAATGCTCAATTACGGCATCCAGTGGTCGGCCGTACCTATTGCATTAAGACCCCGCCACTTACAGCGTCTTAGGACAGCGAGGACTCCAGCCACTACCACAGCCACACATCTCGCCAATTTTGGTCTCGCCTGCAGCGGAGCATTTAGAGGGAACGGGACGCACAGGCACAGCTCGAAAATCTGACTTTATTGCATCCCATTATAATTGTTTATCCCAAGTACAGCATAGTTGTACATTATCATAACCTCGTGCCCAAGCCGTTTGTAGTCCAGACCTTTATAATACACTGATGTTTTGCCCATAACCGTCATTCGCGGTTAAAGACGACCTTATTTGTACCTAAATCCCGTAGTTCTTGAAGGCGCCACCGTCCTTCTGGTCGTTGGCGGCTCCGCCGATGCCCTTCCCGACGCCGTTAACGGCACCACCGGCGGTGTTGGCGACACCCCCAGCCGCGCTCCCGATGCCTTCAGTCGTCTGTCCTACGGCGTTACCGACACCGCGGGTTGTGGAGTTGAGGCCGTTGCCCAGGCCTTGAGTTGTGCTGCCCAGGGCGCCTGTGACGCCGCCTAGTAGGCCACCTTGTCCTTTGGCTTTCTCACCGCCTGTTAGGACGTTGTCGAGACCGCCCGTCAGGCCGCCAAGGAGTCCGCCGTTCTGGTTGTTATTGGACATGTTGATATTGTTTGGTGTGTAGGTGTGGCGTGTTTGCGTGTTTGCGAAGTTTGATAGTAGGATCAGGTGTGACCAGTTTGAAGAATAATAGTTTGTAGATTTTATGTGGTTTGGAGGTTTTTGCTTTTGTGCCTTAATCATCCATCAGCCCGTTCCAGTGTCGTCCAGGGGACACTGGTTTATATCTTCATCTGAACTCACTGAACTCTACTAGAGCCTCAAGAGCCATGGTTGTGACGTAAGGGGACATGATATCATGCAGTATGGAGAAAACACTCGCTCCCCTCTACGACGCCCCCGAAAGGTGATACACCAACCATCATCAACCGTACCACAGTGTGGCGCACAAGTCAGCCTGGCTGCGTGTAGAAACTTGTTTCGGTACCCTCTCAAGTCCGGGATCCCATGCGCTGTAGAGGGTTCCTAGGCGATCGGGCCCGTTGAGATCGATGACTTGCGGCTTGCATGGCCCATTTATGCATGCTGATTGGCCCTACTAGTGGGGTGTTGTGGGGTCAAGATCATCGTGCGTCTCCTGATTCGAAACCCGCAGGCCGAGATCACACTCTTCTGTCAACGTCATATCACAAATGCTTCAAACTGTTCAGGACCATAGAGCACGGGCGTTGTGTAAGCAAAGGAAAGCTCCGCAAAGTCACGAAAACCATTACCGCCAAGGCCAACACATCGAGCAGTGAATAGACAACGCCAAACAATTCCCAATACAGTGCAGGCCCCAAAAAAGTCAGGCGATTTAGCTTTCAGGTGGATTTCAGAGAGGGGCAGTCTAGACACTCAATCTTCCGATATGCTCACGCGTAGCCGTAGCTAAGTCGGTCTGTCCCTCGGAAGACCAAATTAAACTTTAATGCAACCTTTACCGCCGTACAAACTTGAATCTGGCCGTCAGTCGCGATACACTCATCTAGAGACATCCGCAGCTTTGTTATAATTGGCACTGCCGGAGGTCCCGATAACGACTCTGACTATTGCACAAGGAAGGGATGTTTTCTGTATAGCGAAGTTTTCCTGTATCTGCTTGTATAGGAATAGTTATAGTTTGTGCTAAGTATTATTGCTTTGGCCTAGGGCTAGTCTAGGACGGAACCGTGACAGTTTGCAGAGTGAGCCAAACTCAACATTTTCCGCCTTATAAACAGTGTTACCAGGATTAAGTCAAGGCAAATTGGGTGATAAATAGGAATTAAACACTGCCTAATCACGGAGTTGTAGCGTGGTGACATACCTTGCGAGAGCGGAGATATCGGGGTACAAACCATAGCTTACGCCGTAATTATGTCGGACGGTGATTAAATGATCAGTAACACGCCCTAACGGGCTGATATACTGAGAGAATCAGGTGCTAAAGACGGTTTAAATATTAAAGACTATGCTGGCACGACTGTAGGATGACGGGGATCGACGTTTACACGCAACGCCTACCCCGCAGTCGCAGCAGAAGCCGTAGCCAAGGAAAGATACCCCATGCTTTAAACTTGGTGACAGCGCATAAAGATATTGCGTTTTATACTTTGCCATCGCGCTAGGTCTTAAAATTTTTTTGCCGTACTCTGTACGCTGCCGAAGTTGGTCACGTCGTGATCTGGTTCTTGGTTATGCTGGTTAGATGGTCCAATGTTCTGCGAGATCTCTTCGCAGCTTATGCTTGGATCTTGCTGCTAATTACTGAGCAAATGATAGCAGCTGGCTAGGGTATATCATGTCGCCATACGTATTGGAGTCCTCAAATAGAAACCTTTCTCTTCTGCAAAGCCCAAACCGCACTCTTCTAGCTCTGGTTCTATAAAGTAGGGTTAGGCTTTCTGATCTGGGGCTTGCAGATAATTGCTATTGCTGGGGAAGTTGAGTTTGGTGATACTACTGCTGAAAAGATCAGATCTGCTGAGGTACTTGGATATTCCTCCAATTATTTCTGTTGCGCAAGTTATTGTTTGACCGTCCGGTGTAGGCTCCTCATTGAGGAGACTGGTTGGTTCTGATACACGGTACAGTTTCCTCCGACGAAATTTGGCAAAAGATTCCACCCATTCAACTAAGATTACTCCCCCCCTCACGGGCCAGCACCTCACGGGCCACTTCTGGCCAAAACCGCCTACTGCAATTGAAGGCCTTGCTACTCACAACCAACAAGGTTATAGTTAATTACTTAGCGCCTCTAACTATAATATAGTCCTCTGCTTTTAATTCTATTGCTTTAAAGCCCTTACCTGCCTTTTTAAGCCTTACAAGCACTTTATAATTACTTATATTATTTTTATATACTACTTTACTATATAACTTTAGTTTAGCTTACTAAATATTAGCTATATATATAAAAGCTTTACTAAGTGCAAGCTTTATACTTTAATATATTTAAGCTTGCTTTTAAGCTACTTTAAGCTTTAAATAGCTAACTTTATATTTTAAATTAATAATTTTATATAACTTTTTATTAAAAGCTTTAAAAACTTTATAATATAAAACTTTTTAAGCTAATATAATTAATACTTTATTATACCTAGCTAGTTTATAACTAAGTTAACATAATTTTTAACTTTATAAAGTGCTTTTATATATACTATAAAAACTTTTAATTTTTTTAATATAATATATTTTAAAAATAATAGCTTTATATAATTTTTTAGCTATATTTTTATTATTTTTTATATATTTTTAATTATTATAAGCATTAAAATATTAATTTTAGCAAGCTAAAAAGCTTGCTTTTAATAGCATATAAAATATAGTTTTTTATTTTTAACTTTAGCTTTTTTTTTAATACTATAAACATTATAACATTTAATAGCTATATTATATAATTATAATATAGTTTATAAAATACTAGCTATATTTTATTTAATATATAAAGCTATAAAAACTTATTATTAATATATAAATTATAGCTATTATATATTAAAACTACTTATATATTATTATATTTAGCTTTTTTAAAAAGTATAAAAATATTATTAAGCTATTTTATACTTATATTATTATTTATTTACTTTTTATAACTTATATAAAATTGCTAGTTTTTTTATAAGCTAAAATTTTAGTTAAAAAACTACTAACTTTATATATAAACACTTATAAAAATTATTAATAGCAAAAAAGCTACTTTTAAGCTTTTAATATACTTTAAAAAAGTAATTTATTAGCTTTTTTTTATATTTTTTTTAAAAGCTTTAAAAGTATATAACTTTATAATAACTTAATAATTAAAGCTTACACTTTAGCTAATGCTTATTTTATTTATATTATAAAAGCAGTTTATAAAAATTTAAGCTATTTAAAAAACTTTTAAATAATTAAAAAAAAAGTAAATATTAGCAATAGTTATGCTATTAACTTTTAAATAGTTAATTATTTTAAATTTAATAGTTTATATAAAAAAATTATACTTAAGCTAGCTATAGTACTATATATAGCTAAGCTATAACAAGCTTAAAAAATAGCAAATATATATTATGTTAAAGCTTATAATTTAATAAGTATAAGTATATAATTTAGTATAGCTTAGCTAATAGCTTAATTAGCTAATTTAGCTTTTAAAAGTAGTACTAAAGCTTAAAAGTTGTAATAAGTATTTTTTTAAGTTAAAATTTTTTAAAGGCAGCATTAAATATATTTTTTTTTAATATACTACTTTTTTGCTACTGCGCGTTATAATATACTTAGCATTATATTATATATAGCAGCTTTTATATGCTTTTTTTAATTTATAGCAAGCATTTTAATAAAAAAAAAAGTAAGCAGTTAAAATAATAAAATTTATAAAGTTATATAAGTAAAAGTAAAAAAAAAATTGTAAAAAAACTAAAAACGCGTTGAGCACGTTTGTGGCGTTAAGAAGTGGCCCGTAAGGTGCTGGCCTGTAAGGGGGGGAGTAATCTTAGGTATTGAAAATCGTCAGTAGCGGCTTTGGCAGTGACGGTTTCGGGAGGTCCAACAAGCTCAGCATAAGCGAGATCACCTGGGGTGATCTGGTCCGTGTACCGGCGGGACTGCGAGCTCGAAATCAACGACCGCGCAACGGGCATCACCTATTACTGTTCGCGCGGAGCAGGCGTTCGGAGTACACTACATGTCACGGTTCCGATCCGGGCCAGCTCCGGCCCCGAAGCGCGGACTACGACTACCCCTATATAAGTAGATACAGGAAATCTCCGCTTCACAGAGATTCTTTCTTTCTTTGTGCAATAATAATGTCTATGCGGACCACCCGACAGTATGAACTGTGACACTATAAAAGAAGAGTTAGCCGCACGCTATACGCTTTGCCACGCACTACTTTGCCACCGTTTTACGAGCAAAGCTCGGCGCATTACCGTCGACGAGTCCGCCCTGAGCCGGGGAACGCCAGCTGACCACTCTCTGGAATTGTCCCCTTGCAATAATGAGCCGGGGTTGATAAAACCCGAGGCCGGCAAGGAGTCCTCAGCATAGACTGATTACTTCTCGAGAACCATTGTGAGGGTTAACTAATACATATTGTATTATTCTTTCATGTTATAAGTGCCAGCATACTAATTTTGTATACAATTTCTGGTTAATAGGTAAGCTTAGCTTAAATCTTGCTTATAAAAAACTTCACAAACTTCTGGCACACATATTAGACACAACGCCTAATCTACCCAGGTAGGTAGATTTATTCAATTTGTTAGGTAAAAATCTCTCGTGCCGAACGTTTCTGCGACTCCATTGGTGCCAACCCAATCAATGATAAAGAAGTACCAGTACCCGTCGCCTTCCCACCCATTGATAAGTTCAGGCTTCAAGGTATAGCTCAATGCGTTTGTTGGTGCCTTGTCTATAAAGTGGTGAATAAAAGAAACCATATTAGTGAGAGTTACTTTCGCGGGTGTCAAGGAGAAGATCCATCTTTCCGTTTAAACTCACCGTCAATTACAACTACCGTGGATGTCTCATAAGTCGGGATCTCCATTCCAAGCCAATTGGTGTAGTAGCCGGTTGGAGTATTGTTGAAGGCCCCCAGCGACACGGTGAAAGTATCCGGCGTGTAGTCGTGCCCGATGTAAGGGTTGAAGTATCCCTTTTCCCATGTCAAAGTAATATCTTCACGGGTCGTAAATGTAGGAAGGGGGTTGTCGTATTGCTCGAGCGGCCACACTTGGTCGGCTACGGCCACGGCCACGAGGCAGGCAACAGGGGCGACGGCAAGGAGCTTCATTGTGAAACGGGTTCTAGTAGGCGATTATAGAGCAATGAGACAGACAGACGCATATCACTGGGAGGAAAAACGGTCGCTTTCTTGAGTTTTATATGCTTGAGTTCATGGCATGTCCCAGTCCGGGGACCCCTCGGGCCCGGTGATGACGGGCACAGCCGTAATACAACCGTATTACAGAATCGGGTGCGGGTAGGGATCTGCTTCGACCAATCTAAAGCGCTAGGCATCTCAACCTTAAGTGGGGTGCTGTGTGCGTCGTATAATCCGGAGGGCACGCGCCCCCGAGAGACAGAAACGCAGGCAGGCCTATAATATTATATGTATTATCAACCAGCATCTTAGATTAGCTCTCTAGAGAGGGGATTTGAATTGGGACAGATGAAGAGGCGAAGCCAGTCTATCTGGATCCTTGTTCTTTGCCCTGTAGTTGTCTCCTGACGTCCAAGGGCTCTGTATAGGCTTGACCAGTAGGTAGGTAGTCTCCAGGTCGGGTTTAGGACTGCGTTATTCAACATGCGAGACCTACATAGTTGCTGCTGCAACCCGCGTCTACTGATGACTGTATAAATCAACCTCCATGGACTCATCGGGAAAGTCTAAAGTGGGTTTAAATACTTGCTGCAGGTCAGCGTACCATCTTATCCCTCCTGTAAGCAGGATATCTTGTTGGGTGTCGCGCAGGGGGCGAGAGAAAAGGGGGTGGCCGGAGTTAAGGTGGCATCGTTCGGGGTAGGAGGAGAAGTACATCTCGGGGGCTCGACCGTCTCGGTTCTTTTCATACGGTGTCCTAAACCGATAGGTTATTACGTCGATTACAAAATGGATGCCCGGCGGCTACGAGTTGAGGGCTGTTGAGGGACCCCTGCACCGCAACGCATCGCTACGGTAAGTCAGCAGGGTCTCTCTTGTACTAGGTAGTTAGTATTACTACAAATACTATCGAGCTCTATATCTCCATTCTATTGCGATCAGCCTATCGACACCAAGAGTTGCTAGCAGTTTTTAAGTAAGTTGATCTTGTGTTGTATTCTACCTCTGCTCTTGGTTTGAGGGAATACGTAGCTGCCCAGTGTCTACTGGAAATAAGATATATAGCTACATGGTAAACTCATTTTGGCTTTGGTTATGAGGGTGGTATGGGTTTCTCGCACGTCAGCTTTGCACTCTCTAATATCCCTGTTTCGATAGCTCCTTCGATGATCAAATCTCTACACGCTTCATTACGCAGGATGATCTTGACAGGGAATGCCTAATTAACAGATTCCGGATTCAGGGCGTTGAAGTTATAAGGACCGTTATAATCGTCTTAAAATAGCGATAGACACTAATATCTTGTATGAAGAGAGTTCGGGCTTACTCACTGCTTTAAAGTTAAAAGTATTGAATAAGAGGCAAGACATGGATGAATAAGCTTCTCTGTAACAGACGATATGCGAGTTATGTTCGAGGGAGATGACGAATATGTGTCGCCAGCGCAGAACCTCCTTGCAGAGGCGCAGATATATTATAGACTGTCCATATCAGCGAGCGTCGGAAAGCGAGCTTCATCGTCGACACACACGCGATCGATCTACAATCTCGCTTTTTAGAACATCTCGGGGTACTCGAGGGCGGTTATCACCATGATGTTTAGCTAAGTAATTCTGTACAGAGGTACTTACTCCAAAAGTTTAGTTCCGCTAAACCAATCTAGGTTATATTAACAATACCTTGTCTTACGCCTAGTCAATCTACTATCTGTACTCCTGTTGGTCGCTAAAAATGAAAATCCGCAGAGGGGTAGCTCTAAGTTCACTTCTTCCCTAGCCTTCATCAGTATCTCGAGAGCAGAGGCACCGCTCATACGTAAAAAAGGCCACTCGCCCGTACGCCATGTCTTTCATCGGAGATGGTGTGTCCCGGATGTCTCCGGAGCTTTGGTTTGAGATCTTACGCCACTCCGTCCCGTCTGGCGCGCCCACGACGGTGGCAATTCAGTCGTCCAAGGTAGAACTCCGCCCTCATGTACTCGAATATCACCGGACTCTCTGGGCCGCCTGTCAGGTGTCTCGCCAAGTAGGCGCCTGCGCTAGAACTCGCCTCTACCAGGCAATTCTCATTAATGACTGTAAAGAGCTGCTCTACCTCTTTAGGATCTTGCGCACAGTTCCCGAGCTGCGGGCTCTAGTACGATCATTCTCTTGGACCGGTACCTTGCCACAATCAGACGAGGATGAGACCGAGTGTGTTGACTTGATGCCATCTCTTGTGGCCGTTTTTGCGTCTATGCCTCCTCCCGTTACGGAAGAAGACACCTTGCTTCACCAATTTTTAGATGCTGATAATCTTGCAGCATTCCGCGCCTGGCGACTACTTGCCGTTGTACTTGCAATGATCCCAAAACTCACCACTTTATTCTTGGCTCTAGGCAGGTTAATGCCTGGACTTATGTATCGGCGGTACTTGATTGATACTGAGCTTGGCGGGGGGGGGGGTGGGGGGGGTACAGCAGAACGGAGAGAGCATTTATTCAATTTGAGACAGAGGGCATATAAGTTCGTAGCAATAGGAGCACTGGTGAATGATCCCATTTTGACAACCATCGGGTATCCCCTTCTTCCTGAACTCCAGATTCTCATCTTGGATTATATCAGCAACATCTTCCCCTTGTTCTAATCATGCGACAGTAGCTCTGTTGTAGATAACCTAAAACGGCTTTGTCCGCAGCTCCGGTATATCCAAACCAAAGACTCCCTACACCCCTCAAACGTTGGGGAGCCGGTACGCAGCACAAGCATGAGAAGCCTACTTGTAAGGCAACAGCTATATGCATTATCGAATCTTCCACTCATTCAAGCCGCATATCCCAACTTGACCTCTCTTCGTATCGTGGTCTCTGAGTATGGCGAGGATGATACTCATGCCTGTTCATTTGAGGCACTCGCAAAGTTACAGCACCTTCAATACCTATCCATCACCACCCCCCACCGCCTCACGTGGGTCAACTCAGACCCGCACCTCATCATGTCACATTTTCTGCGCTGGATGGAATCTCTATAGCACCTCAGAGTCGAATTCATCTGGCTAGCGGCTAGGAACAACCCTAGTCGGCTTTTTCACATTGCGTCCCTCCTACCCCCGTTGATCCAGAGCCTTCATCTTCTCGACTATTGGGCGATATCTATGACGAGCACTCTTCGGGATAGACACCCGGCTTTCCCCGATAATAAGTCCGCCGCTGAGTTCATGCGCCTAGTGCTAGAAAACTTGCTGCAGGGCTGTAGCTCAATGGATTTGGCAAGCTTGAAAGAGGTAAAGTTGAGCTCTAGAGAATATGCTAAGGACCGTAGCCGCTGGACTGGTGCCCGTAAGTCGCTAAAAAACTTGATATGGCAATTCTTGCAGGTTGGGATTCGCCTTACAGTGACAGGACTAGAAGAAGCGAGAGATGAGGAGGATGGATGGTGGTTAAATCTTGATTAGGGAGTACGGGGATGAGCTATTAAGGGAGCGGGATAGTCTTGAGAGGAGGAATGTCTCTGCTTATAAAGTACCTATTTATCACTACCCAAGACTAGGAGAATAAAAGAGCGACCTAAAAAAAAAGAAAATAAAAAAAGAGTGTTGCAACAAGTAGTTTGGCCCGCAAACCATTCGTATAGACCTTCAAGATCTTATAATCCTCCTTCGATCCATCTGCTCAAAACCCCCATGCCATAAATTTGCCCGCACAAGATTAGGTTCTCAGCTATCGCACTGGGAGCTACATCAAAGCGTTGGTACGGCATTACTGATATCCGCTTCTTCGAACGGCGCAACGGTCTGGGGGGAACATGGTTCGTAAACAAATATCCAGGTACTGCCGCATCTCCCAAAGCCGTTACTTCGAAGGTACCTGTGCATTGCAAGTGTTGTTATGCTAACACCGCCACCTCCGAAGGCTGCGCCTGTGATGTCCCAAGCTCACTCTACCGTTTCCAGGGGAAAGCGAGTACAGCGGATCTGAAGAGATAGGCGGAGGAGAGGTACGTCGAGCACATACAGAACGATCTGCAGAAACCCGTGTTCCCATCCGGGTATCATAGTTAATATATAAGGGATGCAAGGGAGAAAAGCAGTGGAACAAAATAAGCTATTCGTGGTCGCATGGGTGCTACTTGTATTGAAGAATGTACGAACATGCAGGCGGCCCGCGTCGGGTTATATCCGGCCCCGGTTCTCCTCAAAAACTGTTTATACCCGCCTATGATCATGCATAAAATCTTGGATAAATAGAGCATAGTAGTGCAACACAACCCCGGGCCGAGTATAACATATCTATGCTGCAAAATGGGGCCTAGGATGACTTGAAAAAGGCACTATCTTTGCCGGGGCCAGCCATGATCGACATCGTGATTTGTGCAGGGGATTATGAACCCCCGACTTCTGAATAAAAGTCGCGACACCCGTCACTATACAGATGTATGCCAGTGATTATTAGCACTTGACCGAGCACTTATGCCGTAATGCATGCTTTGGTGGAGATAATACCAACTACTACTAGGTATTGCCAGGCCCGAAACGTAAGCACATAATGCACTGATAACCCGGGGTGGGGGCCGGTATCTGATATTAAAAGTGTCGCAGTTCCCGTAGTAGAATAGATAGAAAATCCATATCTACCTACATATGCGCAAGCGGTGTGTATATCTGCTGTTGGCTCCAACCGCCTCATGATTTGCACGATAGCTGCCATTTACCATAGCATCTGAGAACTTAGCAATATCCTTGAATATGGCCGTCACACCTTTAATCTCTACCTTGGTTAGCCCGGCTTGGAGCCTCCAGGGCGCCGCATGCGTGTTGTTCGCGCCGTTGATACTAGTTGAGCAACCATGTGTGCCACCCGTTTACATTCAGGCTTGACTAACTCGCTTCTAAGACGATTACGTATTATGCATGCCTCACGGTATACAACATTTGGCTACACCCTCTTTCAAAGTATCCTGGCCCGCGCCTAGCCGCAGCTAGTCCGCTATGGATGGCATCGTCGTACTTCTACGGACGAACACCGGCTGACCTCCTGAAATTGCATAATCAACACGGTCCTGTTGTCCGCACGGGACCAAATGAACTGTCCTATATCAATACTCCTCAATGGAAGGAGATCTATGGCTCCAAGCCAAATGGACAAACTGAGTTCAGCAAGGATCACAAGTACTTCTCTGGGCTCAAGTATGAACCTCTTATCCTCAACTCGGACTCCCAATATCATGGCTATATCCGGAGGCTCCTAGCGCACGGGTTTTCTGAGAAGTCCTTGAGAGAACAAGAACCAGTCCTGAAAGAATATATCGATACGCTGTTCCGCAAGTTCCAACAAGAGGGTTGTAATGGCGAGCGTCCTGTGGATGTGGCGAGATGGTATAATGTGCGTATTCCCCTTATCTTCACGCGCGAGAAAACTTCCCGCTAAGTGACAACAGTATTTGTTATTTGACTTCATTGGCCTCCTGAGTTAGTCTGAGCCCCTTTCCTATCTAGACTGATATGAGTTTGGTATGCTGAAACCGGCGGTAGCGTTTGGAGAGTCTTTCAACTGTCTCAACAGCGGGAGTTTTCATACCTGGGTCGCCATCTTTTTCAGCTTAGCCAGGTCTATGTCGTACCACCAGATGAGCTCACGAATGCCATGGTTTATGAAGGGTATTTTTGAGAGACATTTCATCCCCAAGATTATTAAGGAGCATGTGAACACAATCAAGGCGCTTAACCAGGTGAGCTTCCTATCTACCAGATCTGACTGAGTTGAATCGTGAACTAAATACTAAATAACAACGTGCAGGAGAAGATCGACCAACGTCTGAAGAACCATCCGCCAGTTCCAGATTTCATGGATAAACTTGTAGAGGCGTACAACTCGGGGAAGATGTCGCCGAAACAGCTCGAAGGCAATGCTCAGATCTTGATCGGCGCAGGAAGCGAGACAACGGCAACATTGCTGTCCGGTAGGATACTTCCCAACTGATCTGAGATTGAAAGGCGTACACATATACTAACTCCACTGATATAAAGGCATTACTTGGCTCTTAACTCAGAACCCACGTGTCTGCCAAAAGCTGACTAGCGAAATCCGCACCCGGTTCAACCGCGTCGAAGAGATGAGCATCGCCAGCCTCAACGAATGCAAGTACCTACTGGCATGTATAGAAGAAGCCCTACGAGTATATCCACCGTCACCCCAACCGCACCATCGCATCATCCCCGCAGGCGGCGCCATGGTCAACGGGGAGTTCCTACCAGAGGGCACGTCAGTCAGTATCCCCATTTACGCCATCGCCAACAGTTCTCTCAACTTCAGGGAGCCCGAGTCTTTCATTCCCGAGCGCTGGACCGGCGAAGATCCGAGGTTTGCCAGCGACAAGAGAGAGGCGCTGCAGCCTTTCTCCTACGGTCCGCGGAACTGCATCGGCCGCAACCTCGCCTATGCCGAGATCAAGCTGGTGGTGGCACGACTGGTCTGGTCGTTCGATATCGAGAATGCTACGGAGGGCAACTGGATGGACCAGAAGGTATTCATGGTTTGGGAGAAGTCTCCGTTGTTGGTTAAACTACACCCTGCTACTCGCGCCTAGAGAGTGAAGTAGAGAGCATCGATAAAGGATCACATGCTGTGTATCTGAGGGAGACAAGCATTTTCCATTGAGGGATAGGGAAATAACTCTTTTATGCGACCTATCGGCTAATGGGCGATGAACTATCTAATTAGGTGGGGGATTTACAGTTTAACATTGATGACAAATCACAGATGAGAATACCGTAATGCGGCGTAGAATATATATATCGTTAATTCCTACACGGGATTAGCGACGTCGTCTTTTCCGTGATATGTTAAGTACTTGAATAAGTCATAATAAAACATGAACAGGGTTGATTGCTAGGCTTGCACATGCGCTGATATTACCCTACTGCTTCGCTACGAAGTTTGAAATCATGCAGGCGCTCTTCTCACCGCTCGGAACATTTCTACGCCACCACGTATGGTATTTTGGGCACCACAAGCTTGTGGACTACAGCAGTACACCGCCGTCGAAGGCGTTTCTGGCAAGGATCAACGAGGCACTGCAAATCAGCCCACAACTCAGCTGACTGTATCTAACCAGTAGGGCGCACTCGCGGGATTCTTAACCAGGGCTGTCTTTGGTGGCAGATTATACACTACCCGCAGCATATATAAGCTGCACCTGAACCCATGGCCGTCCTAAATGAGAATGAAGCAATCAATGAATGAATACCTGTTGGATTCACCACTAGGCCGAAAGAAAGGTCCAACTAACACATTTTTAATTGCTTGCGTTATACTTGCGTATATTCTAACAATACCCTCTGGGTTTTGATTTCGCAGTCTTCTAAGACTAGATAGAATTCTGGTTTATGGAAGATTAAGCACGAATTAGAAGTCCACAATGAGTCGCTTATTGAGTCTTCGCGACCTAGTCCGTGAAGTGGTTGCTGCGATCCAACATGTCGACGAGCACGTTCTCAGCACTGACTACATCAAGTGGGAAGTGCTGGATCTTGTAAGAGGCACAGAAGCCAACGGGTATGACTACTCGGACCCGGAGGCGCATCTCGAAGACTTCGACGACCTGCGGTATTGGGAGCAGTACTTTGAACATGTGCTCGGTGAATGGCAGCTCGACGTGGACGGCGAACGCATGAGCGAGGCACAGCTCAATTTCATCATCGACCGCCTCACCCCGGCAGCGTCGCTGCTCGATTTCTATGGCTCTCTTCTAGTCGACACGTATCGGAACATACCGGATGTTCCCGGGAACAGAATCCAGGGCATTTTGCGGAGACAGGCCGTCTTGAATGGCTTCTTGAATAGTGCAGAGATTGGTCTCGAGCATTATTATAGGTCTGTCGGTACGTCTTTTCACTGCCTAGCTTCTAGTTTCTCGCTAGATCTTTTGAGCATATTGAAAACTGAGCATGGTTTCCAGATTATCTGAAGGACCGGCCTTTGCGACAGCGCCGCCCTCTGCCGGAGGCTGGACGCCCTGCACCGCGCCCGCGGGAGGACAGCATAGATGTTTCAACCTTCAGAGAAGAGGGTGACGCACCGGCAACCGCAAGACAAAAGGCGACTGCAAAGGCGTTAAGTATACTCACCGTGAGTACCTGACTGTGCAATGGCCACGTTAGCGGCCAGGTCACCCAATCAACTAACGACTAGTGAGACGGATAGAGTAATAGCACATTGATCGGGCTCACCACGCTCGTGACCGTAGCCTCGGGTATGATCCAAGCATACGGATACCACATCTCAACTAGCGCGTCGACAACAGGAAGCAACGCCGCAACTGCGTCTGGCTGGGGCAGCGCCGAGTTCTTCAACACTCTACAAAGCGCCCTGATGCAGCTACTCGGCCTATACGTGACGATACTGCCGGCCATCCGCCACAAGAGCCTGCAGAGCTCTTCGTACAGGCGGTGGAGCTGGGTGCTGGCTGCCTTTGGGCTGTCGTCGCCGTTTCTGGCTATGGGATACTTTTCTCACAGCACAGCCGTCAGCCAGCTAGTACTCTTCTTGGGCGCCGCTGTACAATCTACTATTATCTTGCAACTCGTCATGGCGGTTGATAGTATAGCTGATAGGCCCAAGAAGGAGGCACGACATCGACGTTGAGTAGGTGGCAGGTGAAAAAATGAAGAAGAAACAAGCTTTGTCGCGGGTACGATGGAAAATGCAACAGTCTCTTGGATGCGCTGGGGGTCCCTAGAACGTGATTCTTGTTCTCGGTTGAATTTGGTAAGTACCGAACCAGGCCTGTATGAATCAAGGCGGCCCTTCGCCTCGTTTACACTCTGTGTATAACTTCAACATCTTAGTAGCATAACTACTTAGTTCAACAAATCATTGCCCCCAGGTCATCATAGGGAACTTCAATAGCGGAGGATTCAATTTCTATTCACGGCAAAGCGTGGAATGGGAGGAATAGAAGTCGCGACGCCGTCGACATAAGCATCACCCGGGGTGTCATTGGCTGCGTGATTGTGTGTCTGGCAGAGCTGTAGAGCATCATGTCATGGGATCATAGAGAAGGCCAACTCGACCACACATCTACCTGTAGAATGGCCTCCTTACATACAAACTCTTCGAAGGATATACCAGCGATGACCGCTTCGGCAGTACCAGGGCATCCATCGGTCCGCTTTAGTCTGTCAATGAGACTACGGTCTGCATATAGTGGTGGGATTGGGCTGTACTATCTACCTGTATCTTTACTTCCAATGCCTGTACCTCCTACCTTTAACAACGAGATATGTTAAGGCACAGTACAAATTGCAGTTTAAGAAGGGGGGCAGCTTGACAGAACAAGAGTGTAAGAGCATTTATATACTTGAAGAGTGCATATAGTGCGAATATCTTATGATAGGGTGAACGCACAGTGTGAAGCGTGCTATCCTCCAATAAGTACCTCACCTTAGGTTAGGTACCTCTTATTTGAACGGCTTCACGTACGACCCGTTCGTACAGGTACTTGCAGAGAACCGTCAACCAATTTCACCATCTCAACAACAGGTGCCAAGATATACGGCGTAACAAACAATACAACGCGGTGATACTTTAACATACGTAACTCCCGCCTATGTGCCTGCCTGTACAGAAGGAAGAACGGCGTGCTTACCTGGTGACAAAGGCATGCGGTTTATGTTCATCAGGTTGGCTGATAGCCTTGCTAAGCATGTGGCGGTGCAATACCTATACATATCTATGGATGTACTCAGTAACGCATGGTATTAAGCGATCAAATCAGGAGGGTTTACATCAGAGCTGGCATATCGCTGACGGATAATTGGAAAATCATTGATTTAAACCTACCTGCTTGAGTGGCCTCAAGAGATGCGTCTCCTTCACACGGATACATTATCGTTGGTTGGATTTCTTGGTGAAAATGTTCTCGAGTATGCCATTTTATCCCACACATGGGAAACCGCTGAATTGAGTCTACAGGACCTGCAACAATGGAAGGTTCTTGCCAATAGCAACGAGAGCAACCGTCTTGGTGTAATTACCGGTGTGAATGCTCGCCAAAATTACGGCTATGGCCGGATTCTTTAAGGTGAAGAAGGCGGCCGCGTTTGCAGCCAGCGAGCTTTAATTACCTATGGGTAGACACGTGCTGTATTGGCAGGGCTAGCGCCGATTTATCTGAGGCGATCAACTCAAATTACAGATGGTACGCATGCTCTGCCAAATGTTATGCCTTATAGTCGGAGGTGCCCCCGGCCACGGAGAACGACCCTAAACTACCTGGACCTGCCTTCCGTTTTAGTCGCTGATTCATCCGTGGCTGGACATTGCAGGAGCTGATTGCACCCTGCGGGCTGTTCTTCGTCGCAAGTGACTGGCCCATTCTCAGCGACAAGCGAACCAACTCACATCAATCAGGGATTGTCGATCTAGTTGCTCATATCACCGGTAGACCTGTCAATGTGCGGATAGGCAAGGTCAACCCGAGTGATCTAAGTGCAGCCAGCCGACTGCAGTGGGCATCCGAACGCCGAATAACGAGGGCAGAGGACACCGCCTACTGTCTGTTTGGTATTTTCGATATGCACATGTCACTACTATATGGAGAAGGCAAGAGGGCGTTTAAGCGGCTTTAAGAGGTCATTCTAAGGCCAACATGAGACCAGTCTTGCGGAGAGTATTGGTGATTAGAGAATGTAGAAGCGGACCAGGTGCACTCTCTAACCATGTTTAATACAAATACGAACGCCCATTTAGGACAAATTTTTGCTTATGCACCTTCCTATTCTTAACCTCTCCAACTTAAAATTATACTAAAAGAACTACGTTTTTTATAACAAAATAGCTTTTAATAAAAAGGAACGTGGGCATAAAATTGCTTTAACTATTTTTTATATATAATTTAATAAAAAACTAACTGTTGCTGCTATTAATTATTGCATACTTAAATTAACCTTATTTTAATGCTTTTATAACACTAAATTATACTATGCTGCTGCTGTTTTTTTATAAAAACTAACGTAAAAGCAAAAAAAAAAAAAAAAAATATTTATTTAAATTTTATTTAAAAAATAATATAAGCGTATGCTTATAAAGTATATAGTAGCTATATATAATAAAACAATTTTATAGTTTTAAAATAATAATAAAACTTTAAGCAGCTAATAAATATATAAGTTTTTTAAACGCAATTTAAAAGTTTATATAAAAGTTAGCTTCTTTATTAACGCTTTAAAGCTAAAATATATAAAAATTAAGCATATTTATAAGTTTTATAGCTTTTTTAAGTTAATTTATATAATTTATTATATTAAGCTTTAAAATAAGTATAATATAAACAAAATAAGCGTTTAAAAAGGTAAAATAAGCTATATTACTATTATTAGCATAAATAAAAACTAGCATATGCAAGTTATATAAAATAAAGCTATAAACTAATTTATTTTTATTAAATATATTTATATAAATAGCTTATATAACACTTTTATATATATTTACTTTAGCTTTAACTTATAAGCTTAATAGTTTTTTAAAAACTAAATAATTAAGTAAAAATATACTACTTTAAAAAAAAGCTAAAGTAATTAAATTATTATAAATAAATAGTTTAATAAAATATTTAAGCTTAAAATATAGCTTTAAAAAGCTTTAAAATATAAGCTATTAATTTTTAATAGCTATAATACTTATATATTCGCTAAACTTATATAAAAAGCATATAAATATAAAGTTATTTTGCCTTACTTACTAGCTTATACTTTAAATATTATATAGCCCTTTAATATAAGCGTTTTTTTACTTTTTATTACCTCGCTAAACAATCTTTTTAAAAAGGTTTTTTTAACACTTATAAAAACAAAAAAATATTAAAAACTAACTTAAAGCTATAGCTTATATGCAAGGGCTTTTTTATAAGGCTAAAAAAACTATTGCTAAATAAAGTGCAATTATTACGCGCTAATAGCATATAATTGCTTTTTAATAGGCTAAGTTAGCTAAGCATAGCCTTAATAAGTGCTAAACTATTAAAAAAAACCTAAACAAAGTGTTTGCAAGCCTTTTAAAAATTTATACAGCTTAAAAAAAGCAAAAAAAGCGTTTGCCTCTTTTTTAGCTTAATATATAGTTAGAAATAAATTCTTATATAGAACATCTTGCTAGCTATAAAGCCTAGCCTATAAAGGTTATAAATCTTCTTTGTTTATATTAATAAACCTAGTTATTAATTTTTTACGATTTTTTATAGTGCGTAATGTTGTGTAGGTAGGTGTCCTAAATAAGCGTTGTTTATATTTGTATTAAACACGGTTAGATACAATTATATAAAGTATATATAGATATGCTTTTTAAAAAGTATTACTTTATATAACGAGATAACCCTCTCTTACGAGCCAGGACCTTACGGGCCACTTTTGGCCAAAACCGCCTACTATAATTAAAGGCCTTGCTACTTATAACTAAAAAGGTTATAGTTAATTATTTAGCGTTTTTAACTATAATATAGTCCTTTACTTTTAATATAAAGGGTAAGGTTTTATATATTGCAAGGTAATATGCTAGATTTTAAAAAGTAGCTATAGAAAATTATTTTTATTTAAGGTGCTAATTGTGTGTAGCTACAAGGCCTTATTAAGCCTTTAGCTAATCTTTAAAAAGTAGTTGCTATAGTATGTACTAAAGTATATACCTTTAAGTATATGCTATAAATATATACTTAGTAGCAGCTTTTTTATTATATTGCTTCTTTATTTTTTGCTATTAGTTTTTAGTAGCAACTAAGTGCTTATTTATTTAAATAAAATCTAATTATAAAATTTTTTATTTTAGTTTTTTTGCTTTATATTTTTTATAACTTTATATTACTAACTTTAATTATTATTTGTTAAAAACGCCTTTGCGTTTCTACCAACTATATTTTCTACTCTTTAGCCGCCAACACCTTGCTAGCCATACCTTCATTCAGCCATGGGCCTTACCCTTGCATTATCCACTCACTTGTGGCTATATGCATCCGCCTCGTGCCTCCTTGAGCCACTATAGAGGTGCCATGGCACCGTAGCTATTGTAGGGCCTCGTATCCACTGCCAGGCCCCTGCAGGCACTATAGTGGAGCCACTGCATGCCTTATAACCTATGTGGTAACCTTTGCGAGGCCTATTACAATTATAGCACTAGTTACGGCACCAAGCGGTTCTTATGCACACTAATGTAAGGTAAGCTAGGTTAGTATGTAGGGTAGCTCTACTCACACCTCCCTTTGCTAATCCTAGGCCCCTACGATTTGGCCGCGCCTCGGCCCCGCCTCGGCCTTTAAACTTACAAGCGCCCACCTTTCGGGCTTTGCTATTTGCAGCGCTCTCAGTGGCCTTTGGGCCCTTGAGACCCGCTACATTACAGTGGACTCAGTGAATACATTCACTATAATCCACTGTAGATTTTCCTATTAGTTAAAAGAGCTTAACCCCTTGTTATACCAGCAAATATATACGGCAGTTTAACCGCTAATATGCCTTATAACTTCGAGCATATATATAAGGGCCCTCGCCTACCTCCTTCGTTAAATTTGTTTAATAGTTATTGGCAATCACTCCTTTATTGCACCTATATACCAAGCCTACAGCCTACTATTAGTTGACCTATTAGCTCTACTATTATAGCCTTAAGCCCTTACTATATTACCTGTAGCCCACTGCTATATCAGCTGCCTCATAGGCCTTGCACGCTCTATACCCTCCGTATCGAGCCTATAAGCCCTCGCTAGCACTTCGCCACCTACCCGCTATTTGATAGGTCCAGCGCCTGCTAGCCCACTTCACCTGCTCCCAGTCACGGAGGTGCGGTTCGCGGCCCGTGTAGTGAATTCATGAAACACATATAAATTATATGGTGGCCAGGAAAAACTAACTCAAGTGTGCAGCAGTCATTCTAGGCCACAACTATATAGACTAATTCTGCCACATAGAAGGCGGTAAGCCAAATAAAAAGATAGTATATAACTAAGGCATTAATAGGTTTAATATATAATAGCATCTATAGGTATAAATAGCTATTAACCTTATATAGCATATATGCTATAACTATTTCTTTAAACCGCTAGCTACTACTTGTTAAAGCTATATAAGTTATTAAGCAGTTTATTAGTTAATAATTTTTTATATATAATAATTTAATTGCTTATTTAATAAAAAACCTAAATTTAGTAATTTTTTCTTAGTCTACTTTTTTTTAAAAGTTATTATTATATAGCTTGCAAAAGTATATATAAACCTAATAGTTAAAAAAATTATAATGTAAGCAAAAAGCTTATAGGTAATAATAAACTTATTTTTTATATATAAAATTAGCTGCTTAAAAGCTTTTTAATATTTATAAAGTGCTTATAGTTATGATTTTATTGCTAAAAATATTAAAAAGGTTAAAAATAATAAAACTAATATAGTTAATGCTAATATTATTAAAATTTATAAAAATTATACTTAGGTTACTACTAAAATTTATATAAGCAAAGCAAAATTTTAACTAAAAGATATAAATAATAGCTAGGCATAAAAGCAACTATATAAAGTCATTATATAAATTTAAAATACTTTTATAATTATTAATTTTAGCTTATAATTTTAATAAAATAATAGCGCTAAGTTTTTAAATTTAAAAAAAGTTTAATTAATTATAAATACTTATATTTTATATATTTTGCTTTTATTTTATAAAAAATATATATACTAATTTATTATTTTATATTTTTATATTTTAAAAAGTATAAAATATATAAAATATTTTATTTAAATTGATTATATAATTATAAAAGTGTAGTAATAATTATATAAAAATCTTAATTATTATAAATTATAATATATAACTATAAGCGCATAATTTATTATATTTTTTAATTAAAGTAGCTATATATATATATAAATTAAGCTTTTAAAAAACTTATTGCTTTATAATTAATATATAATTTACTTTAAAATAAAGCAGCTAAACATTAAATTTAGCAAGGCTTATAAAAAAACGTAAATCTAGTAATATTAGCTAAAGCTTTTAGTTGGCTTAACTAAAAATGCTAGCATTTAATATAGCGCAAAAATTTATAAATTTAGTAGCATAAACATTTTATATTTTAATAAAGCAAGCATTAAAGTTTATAGTTAAAGCTTTAGTAGCATATTAAATAGTAGCTTAAATAAAGCTTTAAACTAATTAAGCATTAAAAACCTAGTTTATTATTATAATTAAAGTAGTTAGTTAAAAAAATTCTTTTAAATTTTAATACGTTTTAACTAGTAAAATATAAAACGCAAAATAATAAAGTATTAGATTTTAAATCTGCAATATACTAGCAAAGTAATAAAGTACTAAATCTTAAATCTATAATATATTAGGTTATTATAACCTTTTTTTGCAAAAAGTCTTTTTAACTACTTTTTAAGGCCTATAACAACAAAATTATTATAAAAACAAAGCTTTAATTGCTTAATTATATCTTAAATAGCTAAAGCTTTTAAAAATAAAAATAAAATAACTAGGCCTAGCCCGCAAAATAAGGCGTACTATGCACCCTGCCAATCTACAAGGGCTGCAATAGTATTATATAACAATAAGATTTCTAGGTGGCTAGCACCTTTTAAAATAACCATATAATAGTTACAGAGGTGCAGTTCGCGGCCCGTATAGTAAATTCATGAAACACATATAAATTATATAGTGGCCAGGAAAGACTAACTTAAGTGTGCAGCAGTTATTTTAGGCCACAACTATATAGACTAATTCTGCCACATGGAAGGCGGTGAGCCAAATAAGAAGGTGGCATATGACTAAGGCATTAATGGGCTCAATACATAATGGTATCTACAGGTATGTGTAACAGGGAAGCCGCCACTAGGTATATACTTGCAGCACGCACCCATGGGGTACATACTTTGGTACGTACCGCGGCGACCACTTCCTAAGGATTAGCTGAAGGCCTGATAAGGCCTTGTAGCTACACACAATTAGCATACTAAATAAAAGTAATTTTTTATAACTACTTTTTAAAATCTAACATATTACCTTATAATATACTAAGCCTTAAACTTTATACTTTTTTATTTTTATATTTAATAGTTATAATATAATATTTAAATAAAAAGTATTACTTATAAAATTAACAACTATTAAGCAAATAACTATTGCTAAACTAAAACTTTGTTTAAATAAGTTAAATATAAATAATAATTTAAATATTAAATAATTTATAGGCTTAAAGCTTATAATACTTAATAAAAAAAACTTTAAATTATTAAAGCTAAATAATTTAAATAGCTAGTATAAAAGTTTATAAAAATAAAAAAGTTAAAGTTTATATTAGCTAAAATATAATTATTTTGCTAACTAAATATTAAGCTACTTATAATTATATTTATAATATTATAAAAATAAATTTATAAAGTATAATAAATTATTAATATAAGCAGTAGCTATAATAGCTTAAACTAACTAGTTATTATAATTATTAGCAAAAAAATAAAAGCTAAAAGTAAAAAATAATACTAAAGCATTTATATATAACTATAAGCAGCTTAAGTAAAATATTATTATTATAAAAATTAAAAATTAAATATTTATAATTAAAAAAAATAATAAGCAAAAGCTTATTTAATTAAATTTTATTTAAATAAAGTAAAATTTATAAATTAATTAGCAAGTATATTATAAAATATTAAATTATAAAAATTAAAAAAATTAAAATAATATTTAAAAACTTTTAAAAGTTTGTTTAGCAAAAAAATATAAATTTTAAGCTATTTAAAAAAACTTTTAAAAAGCAATTATATAAACTATTTTAAAGCAAAAATAAAACTTTAAAATTTTTTTTTTTATAATAGCAAATTATAATATATAAGCTAAAAAGTTATTATTAGTTTAAAAACAATTTATAATTAGCTCTTAATTATTAATATAAATTTTAGCTAAGCTTTAAGCAGGTTTTAATTAAATAAAAAATAATTTTTAAAAATATAATTTTAATATTAAATAAAGCTAAGCAGTAATAAAATATTTAGTAAAATATTAATAAAAAAGCTAAAAATAATAAAAAGCTTTTTTAATAGCTTATTAAAAAATAAGTAAAATATAAATAATTTAAAAGTAAAAGTATAAAGCTTAGCTTAAAGCTATACTATAAATATAAAAAATTAGTATATAAATAATAATTAAAGTAAATTATTATAAGCAAGCAAAAAAATATTTAAATATTATAATTATAATAAGCTAAAATATATAGCTATAAATTATTAATTTAAACTATAAAGTAAGCAGCTAGCAATTAAATAATAATTAATAATGCTAAAAAAGTTAAAAAGTAAAATTTAAAAGATAACTGCTACTTAATATAGTTTAAAATTGAAAAAAAAAAGCAAAAGCTAAGCTAAAATAAAATAATATATTTAATTTACCTTAATAAAAACTTATAAAGTATTTAGTTTAAAAATCTTTTTTAAAAAAATATTTATAATTTTATTAAATAGCAAATATTAAAAAAAAATATTTATAAAAAGTAATAATTTTTATTTTAAAGCTTATAAAGCTAAATAAAAAAATATTATAATATTATAAAGTATATAAAGCTACTTTTTAAATAATTAATATAAAAAGCTAAATAAAAGTTTTTATTTAAATATTTTATACTATAAAAAAAAAGCTTAATATTTTTAAGTTATTATTATTAAAGCTAAGCATAAGCTGCTTAAGCATTATTTTAAATATAGCTTTTATAATATAACATTTTAATAATATTAAAAAAATTAATTTTAAAAACTTTATAAACAAAGTAGTTAGCAGTAAATAAGCATATATTATAAACTTTACTAATATAAAGTTAAAAAAAAGCTTTTTTTAAAAAAAAATTAATAGTAATAAGCTTATAAATATTATTATTAACTTATTAGCATATTTAAAAAGCTTTTGCTAATTATATTTTAAAAAAGCAGAAAAAAAATTTTTATATTAAAAAAGTAAAACATTTAATTAATTTAATTAAGCTATTTTTGTTTATGTTATACTAGGTTTTAGGTTACACGGCTTGGACCGCATTATGTTTTAAACATAGAGCGTTAATATATATCTATTTAAATATAAAACAAAGTTGAAAAAAAAAAGAATTTTTTATTTGATCGTAAATAACTTTGCAAGCAGGCCAGTAAACAACTAATAAATACAAGCGCTTAAAAGCTAATAAAAAGCATTTTTGCGCTTACTTAGTGCAGAGATAGCAAAAGCAATACGTAGTAAGGAAGCTGCTAATGTAGCAATAAATAATCATTTTATTAATAAACCTGCAAGATGCGCTAAAAGACCTATATTTAATACACTTTATAACTTAACTTAAAAAAGCACTATGCGCTTAAGCTAAAGCAGCATGCTTGCAACTATTAGCAAGCTAATTAATAAATGCGTAAAGCTTGTACTACTGTTAATAATAACTAAAAAAACAAACTAAAAGCTTTTACTTTAAAAAAAAGTTAAAAAAGCGCAAATAATAAAGCATTTAGCAAAATAAGCAAAAATTAATATAAGCAGCCTTTTAACTAATAATAAGCTTAATAAACTTATTATTTAGCGCAATTTTAATAAAGTAATTAGCAAAGCTTTTTAAAAAGTGCTAAATAAATTAAATAAGGCACTAATAAGCTAAACATAGGCATAAAAAGCAGTAGCAACAAAAGCTTAGCAAGCTTTTAATATAAAAGCTATATTAGAAAAAAGTAAAAAAAAGATAATAATTAAAGCAAAAAAGAAAAAACTAGCATTTTATAAGCGTAAGCTAGTAATAATTGTTGTAGCAATTAATATAGCGCTTTTTAAAGCAAAAGTAGTAGCGGCCTATAAACTATTTAGCAATAATATAATAATTACTTTAAAAAAAAGCTCTTTAAAAAATTTAATAAAAATAAGTAAGTAGCAACAGCTTTTAAACTAAAAGCTATGCTATAAAAAAAAAATATTAGTGTACGCAAAAAAGATTTTTATAGCGCGGCTAAAAAAGATTTATATAAACAAAGGGCTTTATAAAAAGCTTAAAAAAACGTGCAAAAGGTTTATTAGGTATAAAAAAATTATTTTAAAAAATATAAAAATTAGGTATAAAAGTATTTTAATTTATATAAGCATATTATAAAAAGTATAGTTTTTTAACTATAAGCTATTTAACTTAAATATAAAAGTTAAATAATGCTTTAACTACTATAATTTTAATTATATAGTAGCTTACTGTTTAAAAAAAGCTTGCTATAAGTATTATATAGCTTTTAAGCACTTTAAAAAAAAAATAGATGCTTAGTAAAAAAAAAGCAGCTTAGCTTAAATATATTAACTATAATAAAGGCTATAAAGCTTAAAATAAATATTATAAAATAAGCATAAAAAAAAGAAACGCACTAAAGTAGCATATATATTATAGCTATATAAGTTTTAAAATAATAAAAAAGCAGTATACTTAACATATATAGCAAATAATATGCTAGTACTATTATTAATAGCTTTAATAATAGCTTACTTAAACGCTTTTAAAAAGCTTAGCGCTAAAATAAGCTTACTAGCAAAAAAAAAAACATATAAAATAGCTATTAGCTTATTTAATAATAATTTTTTTAAGCACTAGTTTATAATTAATATTACTTTTTAAAATATATAAAAAAAATTATGCTAAAATATTATATAAGCGCTTAAAAAAACTATATATAATATAATAGCTATATTTAAACCTAAAGTTAATAAGTTAAAAATAGTTTATTGCTTTAAAAGCAACTATTATTATATTTAAAAAGGCAGCAAAGCTACTTTATATATTAATAAAAAAATAGCGCTAAAAATGCTAAACATAAAAAGCAGCACAAATTAAGTAAATATATAAATAAGCAATAAGCTAAGCGCTTTTATAATTTAAATAATTTACTTATTAAGCCTAGTAAAAGCAAAATAAAAAAGCTTAATTTAAAGCTTTTTATTTAAACTGCTACTAAAAAAGCATATAATAGTAAAAAATTTTAACTTATATTATCTAGCTTAAAACTTAGCAAAATATATATTATATAATAGCAAAAAGCTTTTAAAGTTTATAGCACGCTAAAGGCTACTACTAGCAACTTTGTTAAAAAAGCTTACTAAAATAATAAAAAAGCAAAAAAACTTTATTATTAATTTTATATAAGTAACTAAAAAAATTAGCATTACTTATTAAAATAATTTAAAGTAAAAAAAATTAAATTATAAAGCTTTTAAAGTATTTATTAAAACTAGCAAGCATATAAAAAGCTATTTATAAAGTGCTAAAAAGTAAAACTAGCTATAAATAAATAAAGCATACATAGTAATAAAAGCAAAAGCGCTTATTATAAATATAAATATTTTAAAAAATAAAAATAAGCTTAATAAAGCTTTTAATAAACTACTAAAGCAGCTTATAACTATTACAAAGCTTTTAATGCTATATAAAATGCTTAGCTTAAAAACAAAAAAAGCGTTATAAATAACTTTAAAAATTGCAAGCCTTAAAATAACTGCAAAATAAGCATACTAGCAATATTAAAAAAAGTAGTTAAAAATAGCTTAAAAAGCGCTTTATAATGCTAAAAAAAACTTTAAAATAAAAGTAACTAAAGCTTAATAAATAAGCTAAAAATAAGCAGTAGCAAAAGCTTTAAAAAACTTTAAAATGCTTTAAAGCTTTACTAAGTAAGCGTGCTTGCTAAAAGCAATAGTAAGTGCAACAATAATTTTTTTTTTTATAAAACAATTTAAAAGGGCTTATAGTTACTATTACTTACTAAAAAAAAGCTTAAAGCTTGCTAATAAATTTTTTTTAGCTTTTTTAGCTAACTTATAAAATACTTTTAGTTAGCTTATAAATTATAATAGCTACTAATGCTTTAAAATAAAATAAAAAGTTAAAATTAATAATATTGCTATGCTAATTTATAAGCTTTTTTTATAAAAAATACTAAGCGTTAATAAGCTTTTTAATAGGTTTTTTAAAGCGTACAGCAAGCTTTTACACTGCTAACTAGCAGCTCTTACTTAAGCAAGCTTTTTGCTAAAGTATTATTTTAAATACTTTTAAAAAGCGCGTACAATAATTATACTTAAACTAAAAAAAGCACTTTTAGCAAAGTAAACTTTAAAAAAATAAAAGCTTATATTATTAATTAGCATTATAAGCAAACCTTTTAAAAAAATATATATAAGCGCTTAATAAAAATAATAAAAATTTATAACCTGCTTTTAAAAAGCTAAATAAATAATAAAAGCTAGCAGTTAATTAAAATAGCAATTAAAATAGTAGTAAAAAGCGCTTAATAAGCACTTTAATAAAGCAGCGTTATATTTTTATTGCTACTAAATATTTTAAAAGTATTTAATATAGTTAACTATAAGCGCTTAATAATTATATTATAAAAAAAAAGCTTTTTGTTATAAGTAATAAGCTAAATAAAAAGCTTTATTATAGACTGCAAAGCGCTTTTTTTTTTTAATAAAAAGCTTGCTAAGCCTACTATATTGCGTACAAAAGTGCTATAAAGCTTGCTATTATTGGTGTTGCTATTTTTATTTTATATATTTATACTATATAAAAAACTTATTAAGCAATACTTAAAAATTGCTATAATAAGCTTTATAAATAATATTAATTTAGTAATAGCAAGCATAAGCGCTATAAATAACTATTAAAAGCTTAAAAAAGCTTAAAACACTTATAAAGCATAAGCAGCACGCTATAAAATAAAATTTGCTTTTAAAAAAAGTAATTTGCTATACTTTTTAAAAGCTTAATAGCTTTTTATAAAGCAGATTATATTTTTTAAAGCAATTATAAAGCTAAAAAAAAGCATTTAATTTTTTAAAGTCTACTTTAAAAAAAGCTAAAGTAAAAAACATACTTAGCAAAGCTATGCAAAAAGCTTGCAATATAATAGCTTATAATAACTAGGCTAAAAAGCTTTGCTTAAAGCACTAGCATTGCTAAAGCTTGTTAGCTATATATAGTAATAGTTAAAAATACTTTAGCTTATAAAGCTTTAGTATAATATTAGCTAGCAATAAAAAATAAACTTTAAAAGATTGCTTAAAAGCTTATAATAATTTAAAAAACTTGCTTATAAAAAGTAGTAAAAGCTTTTAAGGCAACTTTAACGTGCTATATTAAAATAAAATTAAAAATCTTTTTATTAAACCTTTATTTAAGCAACAAAATAGTAGCTTTTAAAAAAAAGCTAGTAGTGCTTTTATATGCGCAAATAATAAGCTTAACAAGCAAAAAAATATTAAACTAAGTGGTTAATACTTAAAAAAAAGTAAAAAAACTAGCTACAAAAGCGCTTTAAAGCGCGCTTAAAAAAAGCTTTTTTAGGCTGTTGCAAATAAAATTAATAAATAAAAAAAAAAGCCCTAAATATAGCACTAAAAAAAAAATAATAATAAAAGTATATGCGCCCTAATAAGTAAAGCTACTTAATTGCAAAAAAAAAAGCTTTTAAATATAAAGTTAGCAAAGTATTATAAAAGCTTTTTGCACTATAAAGCGTTATTAAGTTTTTAAATATATATTAAAAAAATTAAGCTAAAAGCTTTTTTATATAAGCAGTACGTTTTAAGCTACCTTATACTGCTTTATAAATATATAGCTAGCAAAAAAATAGCAGCTTATATTATTTTAAATTATAGCTTTTTAAATAATAAGCATAAAAAACTATGCTAAAAGCTTGCTTTAGCTTGCTTAAAGTTAAAAGCAAACTTAGCTATAGCTATAAACAAACTAAAAAGCATATAAAATATAGCTTAATAGCTTTTTTATACTAAAAAGCTGATAATATATAACTTAGCTAAACAAATAAAAAAAGCTTATAAAAGTTTGTAGCAGCAGCTTAAAGAGCGCAAAAGCAAAAAAAAAAAACATAAGAACGCTTTATAAAGTTAACTTTAACAAGCTTGCTAACTTTAAAAAGCTTATAAAATAAAGCGTAAGCTAAGCCCTTATATTTTACCTGTTTGCTTTTTTTTAGTTAAAATTAACTAGGTAAAGACCTAGTATATAAGGCAGAAAATATGATAAAAGCTTTATATAGGCAGCGCAAGCGTTTTACTTAGTTAAAGGAACGCTTTAAAGGCTTTAAAAAGCTTTACAAGCCCTTTAGCACGCCTGAAAGCTCTTTTAAAACAGTTTTTGCTTATAAATAAAATATAAAATAGCTGCGCTACAAAACAGCTAAGCAAATTATTTAATAATAATAATAATTAATTTAATTAAAAAAGCTAAAGTATTATTTAAGCTAATTTATTTAAATTTAAAAGTTTAAAAAAACATATTTAAAAAATATTTAAAAAAGATTTTATAAACAAGCAAAATTTGCTAATTATAAGCTAATATAAGCGTGCTAATTTTATTTATAGCAAAAAAAAATAGTATAATAAAGCTTTATATTAACTATTAAAAACTAAATAAAGTTATAATAAAAAATAAATATTTTTTAAGTTAAATTTAAAAAATATATATTATAAAATATATATTAAAACTAGCAATTAATAAAAAACTACTTTTTAAATATAATATAAATATTTTAAATATATTATTATACTTTTTAAACTAATTAATATATTAGTTATATTTTAAAGCTATATATATAAAATATTAGCAAAGCTAATAAATTATATTTATATAGTTTATTTAAATAATATTATTATATTTTTAAATAATAAAAAATAAAATTGTAAGTAGTATAACTTATTTATTAAACTATTAAAATATAAGTTTTTTAAATAAAAATAAAAATTTTAAAGTTTATTATTATTATTAAAAATAAAAGTTTTTTAAGTTAATATATAATATTTAAATATTTTTAAAATTTATAAACTTTTATAAAAAGTTTATAATTAAATATTTTAAAATTATTATATTAATTATAATATTGCTAAAAAAGCAAAATAAGCTTTTAAAAGCTTTAAAAAAAATTTATATTAATAACTAACATATTTTATAAGTTAATTACATATTTTTTTTAATCTTTGTACAAATAATTTTTAACCTATTATATTTTTATTGTATATTATAGTAGGCTTTTAAAAGAGTTTAATATTATTTTTGCACTTTAAGCCCTTTATATAAACCTAAAACTAAGCATTTAACGCATAGCTAAAATTTATAATATACTATTAATAACTTTAACAAACTAAAAACGCAGCTATATAACTATATATAATAAGAACTTTAAAAAGTAAAAACTTACTAAATTTAAAAAGCAAGCTATTATATAATATATATTTAACTTTATTATGCAATTGTTTTTATTTAAGCGTAGTAGTGTTAAAAATATAGCTAATTAATTGCTAAAGTTATATAATAAAAAATATGTTAATAAAAACTAAACTTTTATTTTATATAATAATAACTAGCCTTTATAATACGTTTTAATGGCTAAATTAATTACTAGCGTATTTTATATAAAAATTTATTTAAATAGTATAAATTGTTTACTTTATATTAAATATAATAGCAAAATATAAAGTTTAAAAAAAATATATATAACTTTAATAAGACCAGATTTATTATAAGCAAAATTTTATTTAAAATATTTATAACTATATTTAATTATATAAAAAACTTAAAAGTAGTATAGCAAAGCAATTATAAATATATTATAGTTATTTAAGCTATTTTATTATATATTATTATTATAAAAAAAACTATTTATTGTTTTATTATAAAAGCACTTTATTACCTAATAGTTAGGTTATTATAACTATAAAAAATAGCTAAACAATAAATAAATAAAGTATTAATTAAGTTTAACATTTTAATATATATATAAATAGTTATATAAAAAATATATATTAACTTTTAATTTTTAATAACTATAAAAGCTATTATTTATATAACTTTAAAAAGTATTGCAAAAATAATAATATTGTTATACTTTATATACTAGCACATTTATTATTGTTAAAAACGCCTTTGCATTTCTACCAACTGCATTTTCTACCCTTTAGCCGCTAACACCTCACTAGCCATACCCTCACTTAGCCATAGGCCTTACCCTTACATAAGCCACTCACTTGTTGCCATATACATCCGCCTCATGCCTCCTCGAACCACCATGGCGGTGCCATGCCTCCATGGGCCACTATAGAGGTGCCATGGCGCCATAGTTATTCATAGGGCCTCGTATCCACTGCTAGGCCCCTGCAGGCACTATAGTGGAGCCACTGCATGCCCTATAACCTATGTGGTAACCATTGCGAGGCCTATTACGATTATAGCACTAGTTACGGCACTAATCAGGCTCTTATGCACACTAATGTAGGGTAAGCTAGGCTAGTATGCAGGGTAACTCCACTCACATGCAGGGTAGCTCTATCCACCATGCAGGGTAGCTCTACTCACACCTCCCTCCGCCAATCTTAGGCCCTTACGAGTCGGCCGCGCCTCGGCCCCGCCTCGGCCTTTGAACTTACAAGCGCTCATCCTTCGGGCTTTGCTATTTGCAGCGCTCTTAGTGGCCTTTAGGCCCTTGAGACCCGCTATATTGCAGTGGACCTAGTGAATACATCTACTATAACCCATTATAGATTTTCTTATTGGTTAAAAAGGCCTAACCCCTTGTTATACCGGCAATTATATACGGCAGTTCAACCGCTAAATATGCCCTATGATTTCGAGCATATATACAAGGGCACTCGCCCACCTACCTTTGTTAGATTTTCTAGATAGTTAATGGCAATCACACCTTTATTGCACCTATATACCATGCCTATAGCCCACTATTAGTTGACCCCTTAGCCCTCACTATATTACCTATAGCCCACTGCTATATTAGCTGCCTTACAGGCCTTACACGCCTTATACCCTCCGTATCGAGCCTGCAAGCCCTCGCTAGCACTTTGCCACCTATCCGCCATTCGATAGGTCTAGCGCCTGCCAGCTCACTTCACCTGTTCCCTTTGTATACCAGCCTACTTAGCCTGCTCCCTGAGCATACCAAGTTGCCTCCCCTGCTTACTAAGCATAAACCTTCACCTATAGTGCCCTACAAGGACCTACGGCCCCTATATTCCACTATATCCCCTGATCCAAGCCTTATACCTGGCGAGCCTCCGTTAGCTTACACTTTTACCAAGCACTAAGTACTACCCTCGGCTACACCCAGCTATATGCCCTGTAGTCAGGCCTACTTTTAACAATTATATAAGCTTTAGCCTTTTAATATTAACTATTTTAGCTTTTTAAAACAATTATATAAAAAAAAATTAAATACTTAATGCAAGCATATATTATATATATATTAAAAAAAAACTTTTTACTTGCATTTTTTAATATATTAAATATATTAATAATAAAAGCTAATATATAAAAAAGTTTTTAAAAATAAAATTAATGCTAGTTATATAATTTAAAATATATTATTATTTAGCTAAATTTTTATTTAACTACTTTTATAATTAAAGCTTTATTTAATAGCCTGCTTTTATTTTAGTAATTTATTACTTTAAACAATATATAAAATATAATATTTTAGTTTATATTTATTAAATATTTTATTATATAATATTAAAATAGCGTGCTAATATATATTATTAAAAATATATAGTAAATTATATGTAGTATAACAGCTATTATATATTATTTAGCTTTGTTAAAAAGAAAAGTTATAACTTTTTATATAGTAAACAACTAACTTAGTTAACATTACTATATAAAAAAAACAAGATTATAAAATAAAAAATCACTTTATATATAAAATATAAAAAAGTTATAAGCTGCTAAAATAGCAAAAAAGTATATAAGTAATAATTATATAAAAAGGTAAAAAACTTGCGCGCAACGCTATAAAATATATAGTAAGCCTAGCTATAATATGCTAACATATTAAAATAAAATAAAAATATTTAGCAAATTTAATTTTAAATAGTTTAAATTAATTTTTTATTATATAGTTAAGTTATAAAAAATTGTTTATATAAAAGTAAGAAGAAGTGTTAAATATGGCTAGGTGTTAAATATAGCTATAGAATATATTAAACTAAAACTTAAACTTTAATTAATAATTTTAAAAAAAATATTATAGCTTATTTTATAAAAATAATAAAACTAGCTAGGTTTACTATTGCTAAAATAATTAAATAAAATAATATATAATATAATAAATTATAAAAAAGTTTTTTTAATATATTTAATAGCATATAATTAAGTTTTAAATATACTTTTAAATTATTTAGTAAAAAATATAAAAAATAAATATAGCTAGCTAGATATATAGAAAAATATATATTTAATCCTCTTTTTTTATAATAATTATAAGTTGCGATCATTATGTTTAACGTTCTCTTGGCCGCTGCGTTTGCTAGCTGCTGCGACCTTTGTTTGCCACATCTTTTGGCCGCCGTCTTTATATCCCTTTGACGCCGAAGATCCCGCCCTACCCCTGTCGGTACATCGCCACTCTCCACTGTTTGTTAACTATCCCTATTAGGTTGCTATTACATTATTAAACTTAGAATGCTAGGTGTGGCTATAAAGGATTTAGTTCTGTAGCTTGTAATAGTGACTCTTTCTGGTACATGTGGCACGGGCAAAATTAGGTGAGAAATAAAGTACCTTTAGATAAGACTTTTGATTGGTTAAGCATTTCCACATCTTGTACCGACAGGAGTAGGGCGGGATCTTTGGCGTCAAATGGATAAGGCGTAAATTAATCTCTTAGATTATATAATAATAACTATAGCATATCTTTTAGTCTAGCAATTACTTTGCTCTGCTTGTTTTAATTATTTTTAATTTAATTAACAGGTTTTTTACCTGTTAGTTTATAATAATAAATTATTTTAAAAACTTTTAAATAATTAAAAAAAAATTAATATTAATTATAGTTATACTATTAACTTTTAAATAGTTAATTATTTAAGCTTTAATAATTTATATTAAAAAATTATATATAATATATTTTACGGTTATATTTGCTACCCGGCCATATTTGCCACTTTTTTTTACCTTTATATAAACAATCTTTTATAACTTAACTATATAACAAAAAATTAATTTAAACTATTTAAAATTAAATTTGTTAAATGTTTTTTTTTTTTTTTAATTTTTTTTTTTTTTATAGTTAGTCTTACTATATATTTTATAGCGTTGCGCGCAAGTTTTTTACTTTTTTATATAATTATTACTTGTACGTCTTTTTACTATTTTTTGCGCAGCAGCTGCCTTAGCAGCTTATAACTTTTTTATATTTTGTATATAAAGTAATCTTTTATTTTATAATTTTATTTTTTTTATATAGTAACGTTAACTAAGTTAATTATTTGCTATATAAAAAGTTGCAACCTTTTTTTTTAATAAAGCTAAATAATATATAATAGCTGTTGCACTATATATAATTTATTATATACTAATAATAATATATATTAGCAAGCTATTTTAATACTATATAATAAAATGTTTAACAAATATAAACTAAAATATTATATTTTATATATTGTTTAAAGTAATAAATTATTAAAGTAAAAGTAAGCTATTAAATAAAGCTTTAATTATAAAAGTAGTTAAATAAAAATTTAGCTAAGCAATAATATATTTTAGGTTATATAGCACTAATTTTACTTTTTAAACTCTTTTTTATATATTAGCTTTTATTATTAATACATTAAACATATTAAAAAACGCAAGTAAAAATTTTTTTTTAATATATATATAATATATGCTTATATTAAATGTTTAATTTTTTTTTTATATAATTGTTTTAAAAAGCTAAAATAGCTAATATTAAAAAGCTAAAGCTTATATAATAAATATGCTAGCATATAAAGTATAATAATATTATTATTTTTATAATGTTTTTTAAAATTATATAAATAGTAGCTTTTATAGCTATTAAAAATTAAAAGTTAGTATATACTTTTTATATAACTATTTATATATTAATTAAAATATTAAACTTAATTAATACTTTGTTTATTTATTATTTAGCTATTTTTTATAGTTATAATAACCTAACTATTAAGTAATAAAGTGCTTTTATATTAAAATAACAAATAGTTTTTTTTTTACAATAATAATATATAGCAAAATAATATAGCTATATAATAAAATAAATTAAATAACTATAGCTTATTTGCAATTGCTTTATTATATTGCTTTTAAGTTTTTTATATAATTAAATATAGTTATAATTATTTTAAATAAAATTTTGCTTATAATAAATCTAGTTTTATTAAAGTTATATATATATATATTTTAAACTTTATATTTTGCTATTATATTTTATATAAAAGCAAATTATTTATAGTATTTTAATAAATCTTTATATAAAACGTGCTAGTAATTAATTTAGTAATTAAAATATATTATAAAAACTAGTTATTATTATATAAAAGTAAAAGTTTAATTTTTGCTAACATATTTTTTATTATATAACTTTAATAATTAGTTAGCTATATTTTTAATATTATTATGCTTAAATAAAAATAATTGCATAACAAAATTAAGTATATATTATATAATAGCTTGCTTTTTAAATTTAATAAGTTTTTAATTATTAATAGACTTATTAAATATTATTATATAACTTTATTTTTAATTAAAAAGGGTTATATATAGTATATTATAAATTTTAGCTGCGCGTTAAATATTTAGTTTTAAGTTTATATAAATTGCTTAAAGCGCAAAAATAATATTAAACTTTTTTTAAAGGCCTACTATAGTAGGTAGTAAAGATATAATAAATTAAAAGTTATGCATACAAAGGTAAAAAAAAGTGGCAAATATAGCCGGGTAGCAAATATGGCCGTGAGATACGTTAGTTAAGCTAATAATAATAATATATTTTGCTAGGCTATAAAATTTTTAAAAAAATAAACATATATTATATTAAACTTTATAATTTAATAAATAAAAGCGTAAAGCTAAATTATATTTAGCTTTTAATAAAAATAAATTAAAAACTTTTAAAAATATTATAACATATATAACTAACTTTTTAAATATTTTATTTTAAAGCTACTATATATTATAATATATATATTAGCTATTATATGTTTTTTTAATTTATAGCAAGTATTTTATGTAAAGGGGACGTACCTTCCATAAGGACCGACCGTTAGAAAGGTACGTACCGCTCGCGCAAGCTCGCCAAAAGTAAGCCAAGGATTAGCCGAAGGCCTGATAAGGCCTTACGGCCACACACAATTAGCACACCAGATGGAAGTAATCTTCTATAGCTACTTTTTAAAATCTAGCATATCACCTTGCAACGTACCAAGCCCTAAACCTTACATTTTAAAA
>Ga0247782_1000325_pt1 | contig 43340 bp, 32 predicted proteins | sample UWRJL019104C5_FD_179928 | JGI IMG/M metagenome (GOLD analysis project Ga0247782, IMG submission 179928) | Plant litter microbial communities from Arlington Agricultural Research Station in Wisconsin, United States - UWRJ-L019-104C-5 | ecosystem: Environmental > Terrestrial > Plant litter >...
TTTGCTCCCCCCCCTTTTTTTTTTTTTTTTTTTTTTTTTTTGTTTTATTAACCTAGGCTTACCTCACTATTTTCCTTGTCTGATGGCCCCTTCTTTTCTAGTCGCCTGCTGCGCAAGTAAGTGGCAAATGAGTAAGTCTAGTAAAAGCTATAAAAAACTTTAGCTGTCGCCGTCGTTTGCAGGCCCGCTGGCCAGGAAACCTACCTTACCTACCTACCTACCCGAGACAACTACCCACCTTATATACCATAACAACATGGCAGTCTCCCAGCGAAGTAGCTGGACGCTTTACACTTAAGATTTATCGATTCTACTTCTTCGGCGCTGTGGTGGATGCCACTCCTTCGCTTCCCGTAGTTTTTTTTGCTAACTTTTAGGTCTGCTGTTCGACTCTGTACGGTGTCCTGGCTCCTATCACCCCCGTACTTCTTTTTTTTATGAGATCCCATAAGAGGTAGGTAGGCAAATGAGCGAGTCTTCACTACTCGCTTTATTTTCTACCTACTAAGTATCTAGATATCTAGGTTAGGTATGTTAAGTGCTCCTCTATTCGTCTATGACTCTCTTCAATATCACAGCAATAACTGACATGCTTCATATGGTCGAGCTCCCGTGTTAGATTAGATTACATGGCCCTCCTACTATCCCCAACACCCCTCTGCATCCTACTGCCATGTGTCTCTATGTCTTCCTACAAACATGTCGCTTGTTTCATATTCCACAAGGACATAAACGCCGTTGCCTGAGAAACAAACACGTAGTCCGCGTTCATTTGTCCTCACTGTCAGCCGATGAGTTTATAATCTCCGGCCAATATTTCATGTCAGTAATTGGGTAAGTACCGTCAGGAGGGTTTGTTTTTACCAACCCAGTAAGTGTATATACACTTAAGCGATAAACATGAAACGTACTTAGGTAATATTGCAAGCTTCAAGACGCACATTCTTGCATGACGCTGCTTTCGGAATAACCAATTACAGATGCAAGTGCATGACAAGCTCGCAGCTTGCTTACTAATGACATCACAACTCCCAATACCCCAGAACTTGATCAAAGTATTGGAGGCAGGACCAACAAGAACTAAGGGAAAAGGCACAACTTCAACTTATATCTTCATTTATTTGTCTTTTGGGCAAAACCTTAGCGGTAACCGTTAGACCCCCATGGTAAAGCTGACACTATGGCCCTCTATGAACCTGATATCGCTATCAGGGATGCGGCTGTCTATAACATCTATACACCTTCCAGCTTGGCGGCAAAAATACACCTTGCCACAACAAAAATTCTGCTGTTCATGTTTTGAATTTGGTCCTGGGTGTCTGTCAACAGCTGCTGAGACTGACACGTCGTGGGCCGTATGAGTATTCCATCACCAAACTAAAAGCTTCATTCTCGCCTCATAAGCGGCAGCGCGCAGAGGGAACGATACCACAGTAAAGCACGGATCACGGAAAGCAATCAGCGGCTAGCCTTCATAGCAGCCCGTCTTCTCATCTTGTCTGCCACGGCCTTCAACGCCTGCTTCACGTCCTTCTGGCCCTCCCACGATTCGAGATCATAGTATTGAGGGGCAAGTTCCTAAAACCAAAGTGAGTACGAGATCGGATGACATGCTACGAATCGTGGGTAACTTACAAGCAACCATTCGGGACGAATGCCAGTGACTGTTCGAACATATTGTTTCGAGGTCAACACGAACTCGTTGTAAATGACCCAGTCGTAATCTGCGCCAAGTACTGTACTTGGGTGAAGCATAACCGCTGAGTTGTTGTCCTTCAAGGTTCGATAAATCTTAGTACTCTCTCGCTTGGCTACTTGCATGAAGAAGCCGGCAACAAGGGCTCTACGGATATTGGTGTAATAATTTTTGTCGTTGAAGTCGGTGCTAACGAGGTCCAACCCATGAGTCTCCATAATGCGCTTGAGCTGTGCTCGCACATTATCGGCGCTCGAGAGGTGACGGTAAGATAAATAATGTTGATGGCACCACTTCTTACCATCTTCACCTCGAGTCATCACACCCTTGAAGGCGTGATAGACGTTCAGCATGGTAAGGTGGTCGCCGTCGTTATGCTTGAAAAGGTTTTTCATTTCGTCCGCTTCTCGCCGCTTATTTGCTGGGCGCACGAAGATCTGAGGAACCGATAGCAATGCAGTGAGAGAAAGTACCTCATTGGAGCAGTAAAACTCGGGGCTGGATATGAGCATCACTGCCAGAGCTGGATCAAGCGGGAACTCAGATGCCAGACTACCCAGCTGGGTAAGCTCGCCTTCGTCATCCAAGCAAGCCAGGTAGTTGAGCTCTTCAAGCGCGCGCATCATTGTTTCCGGAGCCGGAGGGTCCATCAGATCGAAATGAACAAGATCTTCCACACCAAGCTTCTTTAACTCCAGCACGGTGTTAGCGAGATTGGAACGAAGGATTTCCGGGTACGTCTGCTCGATTAGCTCCTTTTTAAAGGCTTCTTCAGTGTACAAACGGAAGCACTTTCCAGGCTTCGTACGACCCGCTCGTCCAGCTCGCTGTTGAGCTGAAGCTTTTGAAATAGCTGAGACAAGGAGCGACTCTACTCTAAGACGTGGGTTGTAAATCTTCTGCTTGCTAAAACCAGGGTCTACGACGTAGACAATGCCATCAATGGTCAAACTGGTTTCGGCAATGTTGGTCGAGATGATGCATTTTCGACCAGGCCGACCCCCTTTCCTAAGAGGTGCCGGGGGCGGGTCAAATATTCTCTGCTGCTGATATGGTGGCAACGTACCATACAGAGGGTACACTACCATCGGGCCACAGTCAGTCTCTCTAACGAGCTCATCAACCTCCAGGCTAATCTTGCGGCACGTGTCTTCAATCTCCTCCTCTCCTGTCAAGAAGAGCAAGATGTCACCCTCGGGTTCGCCTGCATGGATCTGCAAAACGGTCCGTATCGCGCCTTCAACGTAATCCTTTTCGGGCTCTGGGGTATAGAAAATCTCGACCGGGTGAGTGCGGCCGGGTACAACGAGGAGAGGGGCATCAAAAAAATAGCGTTGGAATTTCTGGGCATCTAGCGTCGCAGACATGACGATGAGCTTAAGGTCTGGCCGCCGGCGGGTGACTCCCTTGAGAAGGGCCATGAGGATATCGGTGGCTAGGGTGCGTTCGTGGGCTTCATCGAGAATTATGCAATTGTAGCGCGACATGTTGTGGTCGTGCATTGCCTCTCTCAACAGCATACCGTCTGTCATGTACTTGAGGATAGTTTTGGAGCTCGTCTTGTCCTCGAAACGAATGCTGTAACCGACCTCCTCACCCAGTTCCACATCGAGCTCGTCGGCAACACGCTGGGCAACAGACATAGCTGCCACTCGTCTCGGCTGGGTACAGGCTACCATCTTGCGGTTTAAGTGAGGAAGCTCATCGTATATAACATATTGGGGGATTTGTGTCGTCTTTCCGGAACCAGTCTCACCCACAAAAACGAGGATTTGAGACTTCTGGTAAAGATCGAGGAATTCCTGCCTAGTGTATTGAACGTTACGAGTCAGTTGATGGCGAAGCTAGAGGTCGATAGTATGGGACTGGGACTTCGAGGAGGGTGCGGGCACACTTACCGTTGCTTATGAACAGGCAAATTCCGCCGAGCTTTCAGAATCGAAAAGTACTTTTCGGAATGAGGGTTTCCAGTAAACGGGTTGTTGTCGCCATCTTCGGCCTCGAACGCCTGTTTAGCGGTAGTCTCGCGGCGTTTGAAGTTCCGTAGCGGAGATCCAGCAGGTAGTTTTCCATCAACGCTGTCGAAACTATTGTTGTCATTCCAGTGCGCTAGGTAAGGATTGCTCTCCGACTTTTTCTCTTCATCCTCCGTCTTCTCGATTTTCACCCTCTTTAATTCTGAGTTAGTGTCGGCTGGGCTCCTGCTGCGTTTACGTCCAGACTGGCTGACCTTAGGATTTCTTCCGTCGGCCATGGTGGAATGTCGCACGGAGATACTACTTGAAACCACGAGTTACTGGTTGCCGGCTCAGATTCGATGTCCCTGAAGGAGTTAATGGTCTGTAATTCGATCAAAAATTAGGGGAAACGAACGAAATGCGCCAGGCAAGCAGAGACTACCTGAGGCAACGAAAGGTAACACCGTGATGGCACATCAACAATGCGAACCTTTTTACGGCAATGTTTTTTGGAGGAGCATTGTTCAAGGACCCGCCAATCAACCTTGTCAACTTGGTCGCAACGCGCTGTAGATAACGATAAGACATTTGATAGCGTACTGATAAGATCGTATTGATACATTAGTGCAGGGAGGCTATGGTACATATATGTATTACCCATACAATTTAGTGTGCGCGCTACAGCTGTACATGTCAGGTACACTCCAGATATTAACCTTGCAAGAAACAAGTCGGGACGAACACAGGTTCAAGATCTCTTGGCGGAGGCGCCTGCCGTACGGTATCTGCATTGCGCTTTTGAATATGAGCGAGAAGGTAGGTATTAAGTATTCAAATATTTCTAAATAAGCCCTCGTTTGGTTTGTTGCCTGAAGATGCGACTATTGCTCATCAGTAGGGCTATAGTACACCCAAATACAGTAGGAGCCATCTCTTGGGCTCTCAAGGGGTAAGACGGCCTGAGAAAACGGTGATGCCACTACCTAATCTCCCGGAGCGGCAATGTAAACAGACAACTACAGCCAACACCAACGTTCTCAATTTATGTACTCTTTCTGCCTCCAGCTCTTTTAATCCCTATCAGAGCCTCGTAAGAAATCACAGCATTATTTATTTCCATCTTTATATCAGCATCATAGATCCGCTCTTGATCGGAATGAGGCCAAATTTATACCTATTAGGACGACTTGAGCTTCTGGTCAAGGAGTGCTTTGCCAAAGGATTATAAACAAAGTTAGTCGCCCAACCTGCCATGTACGACCATACCCACTGGAGAACTCGGGATCCCGTCTGCTCTCCCATAGATAAGCCGGTGAGGGCCAGATTAGTAGTTGGGTCGGTGACGACCAGCGAATCCCTGGTGTTGTACGTTTTTTTTTCCGTCTTCTCTCTCTTTTTGCCAACCACACAAGCGACTCGGCTTTCGTCTGAGCTTTCAGAAGTCAGACAGACTCAATATTAAAACACTATTCAACTTTACTACCTGGCTTCATTGCTGGGGTTGCAGTAGGGAGGAGCTTGGAAGCTCGTGATGGGCTACAGAGCCACAATGTGGCTTAGTATGGATCTAGTTCCCGAGGTCCACTTCGTATGCCTACTAAGTTTGAGAAGCGCACACTACACGACCACGATAGAAGTACGACTAGTGAAGTAAGAAGGACACTCTCTTATATCTACATGTTAACTCAAGGTCCGAAGCGTCAAGGCGGCTGCTGATGAACCCCGGCCCCGAATTCCTTTTCGGAAAAATCGTGAAGGAAGCCTGGCAAAACAACACTCGCCACTATGACCGGCATTCAACAACTCAACGGACAGGATTTGTTGGGAGTCAGGAATGACTGGGGCTCTACTTCCCGATAACCCTGAGCTAAACTCGTAAAATACTCCCGGGGCGACATAAGAATGGGAGCAAACTACCGCTTCAGTGTGCTTCTCGGCATTTATAATTGGCTTTGCTGGCAAAAATACTAAACATCGAATATCGCCGAATAAATATAAATGAATAGTATCTTCATGGATAAGACAGAAATAATCATCGTCGGTGCTGGACCAACTGGTCTAGCTCTGGGCAACTTCCTGTCAAAACTCAACGTACATGTTAGTAGGCTTCATGACATCAAATGAAAGGAGAAATACTGAAGCCGAATCAGTCAGTTATACTAGAAAAGGAACTTGATATCACCGAGGACCCTAGGGGAGTTGCCCTAGCACACGATGCTGTCAGAATTTGTTGGCATCTGGGACTCGGCAGCGATATAGACAAGATAGGACATGGTTCGAATCTACCCTTTGTGGCATCTGAGAATAAAGACATTCTGATGGAGCTTACCTATACAGAGCTGCCTCACACCAATTTCCATAAAACTTCCTTTGCCAATACGCCCTTCTTTACTCTAGATACAAGACCGGACGACCTTGCTCAAGCACTTCCGAGCGGCATCTTCCAGTTCCAACCAATGCTCGGTAAGCTGTTCAACTATAATAGCATTTATGGGTATGTTTATGCTTACGGGGTCAGAGCAGATAATGTGTGAAAAGATAGATAGCTCACAGTTCTGCGAACTTCGACGCGGCTGTACTGTGACGGGGCGTAAACAAGATGGCGCAGATATTATTGTTGAGTATACAGATAGGGGTGGGCAGTCCAGATCTATACGCAGCGCCTGGCTCGTCGGAGCGGACGGTAAGAGAGGTATAGCCAGGAAACATTTTCTCGAACCGACAGTGGGTATTCGACAAGTCGACAGCACCTACCAGTATGACGAGACATGGGTCGCGGCAAACCTCAAGATATCTTTACCCACGCCTCTAACTCATCCTACGTTTCCTCTCTGGGAGCTAGGATATACACCAGACGAAGTTTACGACACTTTTTGACCTATTGGGTGGCATTTTGGTTGTCCTCCAGGCAAGCCGCTAGCAGCGGGCCGCTTCGGGCCTCACGAATCCCGCCTCTGGCGCCACGAGTTCGCTCAAGATGACTGGGATGAGACGATGAATGCGGAAGAGCTTCTCTGGGAACACCTCACACCAATGATCACCTTGAAGAACGATAAAGACGGAAGAGCATTCCCTTCCGGAGAGGTGACTTATCCTCGTGATTGTATTCAAGTCCAGCGATGCCGGCCGTATCGCTTCACGCATAAGGTTGTCGACAAGTGGTTTCACGACAGGACGATACTTGTAGGAGACGCTGCACGTGAGTGGCCCTTGCAGAAAACCAGTCTTAGTGCCTATCTATCACCGTGTATTAAACAGCGTGCGTACTTAAAGACATCCAGACTTGCTAACATTGATTCTCTCAAAGATGTATTCCCCCTTTCGGCGGCCAAGGGATCGCAAGCGGTCTGCGCGACGCGCAGCAATTGGCCTGGCGTCTATTTCTCCTGCAACGACTACCCCACGTCGACCCTTCCCTATGCGACGACGTTCTAGACGCCTGGGCTCGCGAACGCGTATACAGCGTGAGGCTTGCTGCGGGAATTACAAAACTAAACGGCCAGTTGTGCAACGAAGGAGACTCGTGGAAGTTTTGGCTGTGGCGAAATGTCGATTGGGCTATACGGCAGATCCCGTTCTTGCCCGACTTACCTCGACCGCTATCGGAACGCGAAGCGCGCGGTTTCAAATCTGTTGAGGGAGGTTTCTTCGCGTCTGCATTTAACGGCGGGGGTAGATTTCCTCAGGTGTACTTGTCGTCGTCGTCGTCGTCTCATCAGGCCGGTCCGACCTTGTCCGATTCGGTATTGAGTTCGGGTGATTCAGCTATGACGATGATGATCCTGGCGAGTGATGATCCTGAAAACGACGTGATTGAGGCCAGAATGTCCCTGGAACAAGCTGAGATACATGAGAAAGTCCTCAGCCATTATTCAATCAGAGTCATCTCAAGACAATGCACTACTGCGACGAGCGACTTGGAGGTTTACTATCCAACGCCACTAGAAGAATTATCACGCGCGAACATTTCCATACGGCCTTTATATGCGCCTTCGAACCTGTTCAGTCGCTTCGACCCTAAGACGAAGTTTGTCATTCTCCGGGCAGACTTTTTCATATATGGTCTTGCGAAGAACCGTTCCGAGTTGGTGGACTGCCTTGTGCATCTACGCCAGTGCCTTCATCAGGATATTTAGGGGTTGTCATATTGCAGACTCTACTAAATTACATGATCTTGACTGTTACTTTCTTTTCCGTTTTATGTATTCTTTATAATCCCTATCGGTTAAAGCTTTAACCCTAAGACGTCCTAAGATCCAGGTCAATATACGTGACAGTAGGAAGATAATGCAGCTGACGGCACGAAGAGCACCGGCCTTGAGACACCCAATTTGATGCAACAAGTAACGAAACTTTGATGATACTTACATAGACCTCCGATGATCGTGCATCTCATTTGCACATATGTACATACAGTACGTACAGTATCTCCTTATCACTGGCGATCCTAATCAACCGGCCACGGAGCGTAGATCTCATTGGTATGTATATATGTAGGTAGATACGTAAATGCCTACCTACAAATGCACCATGTGTAGGTACCTAAGCACCTTATCTACCTATTCTTCCCACGTCTCGCGTGGCACATATTTATGCAAGGGAAGGGTTGCCACTCATGTCATTTGTAGTGTCGATCCATCAAGGATGACGTTCGAGGTCGCACTGCGCATATATGACCCATCCAGAGTTCGTTCGCGTTTTGTGAGCCGGAACAAGTTGGCTGTCAAAAGAAGGGCATGCGTAGTGTCACCCGATACCATGCTTGATTTACAAGTGTAAAACATAGTATCAGACATATGGCATGTAAGAGGGATTAGAGGGGAAAGCCCCTTTTTACATGCTACCAAATTAACATTCCGTGTAATACAGTTACAATTCACAGGCATCAGTTATCTAAAGTTATATTGTTGACGTATAGACCGTTAATCCCGTGATATTCATGCAACCTCGTGATGATGTCGTTCACACACAAATACTCACGCCTAGCTAAGGGGAGTAAATCGACAGAATAGTTTTAATCCAGTATTTGGTAAAGGGCCAAATTTTAAAACAGAGCTCCTGTTAGACGAATAGCAACCGACTTGTTCTGTGTGTAGTTGGCCAGAGCGGCCTCGCCGAGCTCGCGGCCGATACCACTCTCCTTGTAACCGCCGAATGGTAATTCTGTGGAAGTTGTTAGTTAGTGGCAGCAATTCTGACGGGTGATAAAGATAATATTCTAGTAACGCTCATCTTTATCCTCGGTCCAAGAGGCAGTTTAGGCCATATAATGACCACAGGAGTGACTTACGATGGTGAAGCATATTGTAGCCTAGCCGATAGTTAGTTAAATATGCCGCTTGAAGTGATTTTGAAAGCAGGGGAATACATACAGTTGACCCAGACTGTGCCTGCCTTAAGACTGTTGCTTACGCGGATGGCAGCGTTCAGATCATTAGTGTGGACAGCAGCAGCAAGACCGTATGTGCTGTTATTGCCTAGCTCGATAACCTCGGCCTCATCCTTGAACTTGGCGATGGCGCAAACAGGGCCGAAGATCTCCTCTTGCATAATCTTCATGTCGGATCTGACATTGCTGAAGATGGTGGGCTGGATGAAGTAACCCTTGTCACCATGGCGTTCGCCACCGATCTCAACTGTGGCACCTTCCTGCTTGCCTGACTGGATGTAGCCCATGATGCGGTCGAACTGGAGCTGGCTGACCTGAGGGCCCTGGAATGTCTTCTCGTGGAATGGGTCACCAACAGCGTTCTGCTGGGCGCGCTTCTTGAAAGCCTCGACGAACTTGTCGTAGATGCCTTCTTGAACGTAGATGCGAGAGCCGGCACAACAGCACTGACCGTGGTTGTAGTAGATGCCGAAGTTAACCCAAGAGATAGCCTGCTCAATATCGGCATCGTTGAAGACAATGTTAGGGGACTTTCCGCCGAGTTCCAATGTGACCTTCTTTAGGTTGGACTCAGCGGCGGCCTTCATGATGGTACGGCCGACGGCGGTAGAGCCAGTGAAAGCAACCTTGTCGATACCCATGTGGGATGAGACAGCAGCGCCTGCGATCTTGCCGAAGCCAGAGATGATGTTCACGACACCGGGCGGGAATCCAGCCTCCTTGATCAAATCAGCGAAAACCAGAGCTGACAGAGGGGTCTGCTCGGCGGTCTTGAGGACCACGGTGTTACCCGTGGCCACAGCGGGTGCGATCTTCCATGCCAACATCAATAGGGGGAAGTTCCAGGGGATGATCTGACCACAGACGCCGAGCTACGAAGAAATATTGTTAGATCTTAATCGTGAGGCATACAGTCTTACAAACGACAAAATGGGCAAACGCACAGGTTCTTGCTTTGTGTAGTGGAAAGACTCGGTGTTGATATCGAGTGTCTTTCCGGTAATCTTATCGGCCCAGCCGCCGTAGTATCGAATGCAGCCAGCGACAGCACCAACGTCCCCCTGAGCCATTTTGATGGACTTGCCATTGTCCAAGGATTCAACAGCAGCTAGTAGGTCCAAGTTCTTCAGTGTCAGGTCAGCAAGCTTCGTTAGGAGGATTCCTCGCTGTTGAGGGGTGGTCTCGCGCCATGTTGTGTTGAATGCTTTGCGGGCGGCGGCTACTGCGACGTCGACATCCTTCTCCGTCGCTTCGGAGACGGAGCAGATAACCTCTTCGGTGCTTGGGTTGATAACCTCGAAAGTCTTCTTATCAACACCCTCTACCCACTCATTGTTGATGAACCTGTTATGTGCCGCCGAGAAGCAGTTAATTACGAGGATTCCTATAATATCGCAAGCAAACTATAAAAAAAGGGAGTCATCGACCCTATTGAACAACTTACAATCCGGTGGGCTGGGTATAAGCTCCAGTAACTGGTGTCTTTAATTCGACGGTCAAAGGCATTTTGAAAGGCGTCGGCACAATTCAGTTCAGTTACAAAAGTACAGTAAGGAGCTGACGAATTGAAAGATGTCTTGAAAGAATTGAATCACGCGCTGGCACACAATAGATCGGGGGGTTGGAGATGACGAATTGGCCCCCAGGGAAACTGGACTCGAAGCTGTCTTTATCTTCGCATATACTGGTGCAACAACGGCGGGGTCCAGGCGGGGTAAGCGCCACTGCTGGGGATTCATTTCCTACTTCGGTAGTGGTGTTTCATCCTCATTGGCCCGCCCATAGTACTATGTAGTGTAGATACAAGGGCCATGTATAGCAAAGTCAAGCTACTGGGGTGAAGCCCGCGAGGGGGGCGACCCACCTAGAGGTATGCAGGCATCTAACTAGGTAGGATTATACATAGACTGCTCTTCACTAGATGCAGCGTACAGTAGTTGGAAGTATAGGAGCTTTTCCAACCACCATTCTGCTGAGCGTCGTTCGTAAGCTGAAGCTCCATCCGATGTAGGTAAGGAGTCGCGGAGTAGTCACACAGACACACCTGTAGCAGTAGCTGCATTATGAACACATTGGATCCCACCATGTGCAAAGACCGAGGTGGATGTACCTTCCATTATGGTAGCATGCAGCCCTGTCGTACCAACACTGTGTACCCAACAAACCCCCAACTCCTATCATATCATTGAATAGTCCGAATAGTCCTTCTAGGCCTGTCATAATTAGCTCTTACTTACACAACCCGCAAGTACCCCGGGGCTCTGCCTCTCTAGTACCGCCTGGGTTGCTTCACATACGCGGACTGAAGGGAGCTTAACGGTTTCGCAAATCTCCGCTATGCCACTAATACCAATATCACAGGTCTCACTCAGCAACACGACGGAATCCCCAGCCCTGGGACTAAGGTAAGCTAGGCTTCAAGTCTACTACTCATAGTATGGAGTTCTGCACACGCTGAGGGGACCAAGCTTTCACTGGGAGAAAGTACTGTACGTTCAGTAACTACTACTACTGTATGTACAGGCAGCGACAACGGAGGCAAATCCTCAGGATTTTATTTGATACATCCATTATCTCCCTAAGTACTTCGCATGCAACCGTAGAAATTGCATATGCACCAACCTATGTAGATATCCAGATACTTACAAACATACCTGAGCGTATCAAACTAACCTTAGCTGGTGGTGCACATCCGTGCCAAGCTTCCCCGCATCATTGAGGTCGTCTGCTTACAGTCATTTTGTAGTTGTGCCCCAGTAGGGGGCTTTATTACCCCGACCGTACCCCGACTCGCCATGCTGAGCTCGAGACGGAGAAACGGAAGCTAAGAAAGCGCTAAAAGATATCTGCGGCTGCTTCTCGCAAGAGATATCAAATCAGAAGGGTGGACAGCCTTAAAGCCGACGGCTATCGGCGTTTGGAGTTGGGGTTAGCGATTCGACTAGTGACTAATAATCATTACACCCTCACAGTAGTACCTAAATAGTATAGACTTTGGAAGCCGAATGTTGGGGGGAAATGGGTAACAAATCATCAGACTTTTTTTAGGACAAGTAGGTATCTTTAGCGCAGCAGATAGGTATCGGGATCTTGTCTAACACAGTAAAGGCGAGCTGAAAGAAGCAGCCCATAACGCTTCTCACCAAAACGGTGTTAACCATAGTGGACACGCTAAGCTAACATTCTAAAACAAATGTCTATTAACTTTCTATAGCCTTTGTTGGGCTAATAAGACAATTCATTGCTACATTTGGTTATAACCCCAAAGAAAAACATGAAAGCGAGAGACCTGCCTGTTGTCTGTTATAGTATCTCGGTAGAGCAAAGACCGAAGTCTGTAAGGCCGGTCTACTCTAAGCCTACGTAGCTACTTAGCTTCAACAAGATAAAGGCACCTGAAAGTGCAAGCACCTCATGATCGAGATATAAAAAAAGACTATACACTCCAGGCAAAATCTTGTTTGTCGATTCCCAGAGAGGAACCTGCAGAGCATCTCGGAATAACACCGGGCGGTACCACGGGGTGACGGAACTGTGATATGTTGCTTCTGAACAACCCTGCCACCTTGTAAATAAGTACCATAAGAACTAACCAAAACACTGGTAGACAATGAATATTTATGTTTCCTAGTTTGTAGGAGAAGAAAGAGGGGCGAAAGTGAAATATGTATAGTGTCACGGAAAAAAAAGACGCTGCTAATCCCACATAGGTATCAACAATATATATTCCACCTTGCTAAAAGATACTGTAAACTACTACAGAAGTATAACTTTAGAAATCCTACACTTCGTGGCACAATACTAAGGTGACATTTTAATAGATGCTACCTATTAATCGACCTACCTAGTAGTGGTAGGTAGCTTGAATTTCAGAATGCCGGTGAAATGTATATATACGAGAAGATATCTAGTCGATTGGTAAAAAGAAATTGACGTTTTGTAAGCATCTTATGCACCATCCATGGTTTCGGGCTTATTCAAGTTCCCAGAGTACCAGGGCTTGTGCATGGGACAGATGAAACTGGAAGCAAACAAGCAGAAGCAAGAAACCAATAATGAGATAGAACAGTACCCAGCGGTGTTAATCTGCTTGATTACCTACCTAAGTAGAGCAAGGGTAGAAGACTCTTAATCTATTTTTGGCAGTTTATTTAGTGAAGCTAAAGTCGCATGGGGAGTTCTGAGCTGATGATAAGAGTTTTCTGTGAGTTGTGTATCATATCGATAAGCACACTTGGGGCAGGAATTGAGGGCAAGATGGTCGGCGCTCCATCCAATTTTTCTCCGACCTCATCATCGTCAATAGTAGAATTGCCGACTTAAAGGTCACGGGAAGCAAGAATTCGGGCCAATTACCACTTATACTAATGATATGAACTGTAAGAAACCATAATTCGATCCATGGCTGACGTTGAAGCGGCTATCGCCGCCGCCATGAGCGCGGCTGCCCCGAGTGCCCCGCCAATAAGTGAGTACCGCCAGCTCTCCATTTCCTTTATCGCCGTCTCCTTTCTCTTCAAAGTCAGTAGAATTGATGGCTGTGCTATAATTTCGCTCTTTAGTTCAAAAGTGAGCCGTGTCTGACGCCGTGATTAGGCCCAATTATCAAATCGGAGCACTTCGCAGGAGATTTGATGATCATCGACTCCGAGCCGCCACTACCAACACAGTCACCGGAGTCACCTCTAAAACGATCTCGCTCCCCAGAAAACGCAAAAACTTTCGGTGACAACGGATATCGAGAAGAGAAGCGTATGAAAATCGAGCCAACAACTGAAAATGGACTTGATGAAATTGCGCGAATGGTTCAGGCCGTACAGGCATCCGTAATGCAAGATATCCTGTCGACTCCTGTTCCGGATCTGGAGCCGACTTTAGAATCTAGGCATGAGCCAGAAACTGGGACTCAACCTCAGTCTCAACTCCAGCATGACTCGGAGACTAAACCCCATACAGAACAGTCGACTGAAGTCTTCGAGACGACAGAGCGAGAGCAAGTCAATACAGAGTCTGCATTAGAAGCCGCTCTGGACGAGCGAAGGTCACCTTCAAGGGACGCAGATACCAGGCCGGATACGTTGTGGAATAATCCCCGCGATTATACAAGAAGGAAACATATCATTCCGGCGTTGGGTGCTCTGGTCAGTGGCAGTTGCCCCAGGATATCACAGGCTTGCGCTGACGTGGCAACAAGGCTGTGGACATATTAATTGCACTCTCAGAGCAGACTTTAGAAGACACTGTGGCAACTCTAACAAGCGACCCCGACTCCGATATTACAAAGGAGTATGGCGTGCTGCGAGAAGCGTTTGACGTACAGCGCAGGCTGTTATCACGTCCTAACGATACGTCACCTTTTTTTGACGCCGATAAACTTGGTATCACGGGTGAGACAAGAGAAGTCATTCGAATAGCAAATCTTGCATCAACATGCGCGAGCATCTTTGGTACTAACGAAATCACCCTGGATGAAGTCAATAATCACTTCTTGCGCATCTTTATTCCGGAAGGGCAATCGTTAACTCACGATGCCGCCGAACTATATCTCGTTTTGAAAACACAGCTGTTCCTGGCTGTCTTAGAAGGGGACCTAGACAAAACCAAAGATCAGTTTCTCGACGAAATCTTCGTGATTGGTGTTGAAGAAGCTCTAGCAGCTCACCATCCCGACTTTCCGTTGACGACTACCGAACTCGACTTCGTTGCCAACTCGAAGGCACGCAGACTCATGCTTTCAATTGCATCTGCGCCCCCAGATAGTGTCTGTAAGTTTAAGAATTCCGTTAGATATTCCCTTCGTATACTCGCGGCTGTTAACATGGCGATTAGATGCTCTGAGCAAGCAATATACATATGAAGCGTTTTTGGATGGCTTAAGCACGTATCTCAACGACAATATCAACAGCATCCAAGCTCAGGTCCTGAAGAGAATAGATTTCAAGGTTACGATGAATAGCCCGGGGCCTGGCGATAATGACCCGCATGATTTGGCAAGCGGGTTTGACCTGAACGCGGCGATAGAAGAAGCGTCCAGGGCAGCAGCTCAAAGTGTCTTACAGCCTGCCGACGAACCTTCCACATTCGAAGATCTCTCTGCTTTCCTAACAGAGAATGTAACAAGAGCGGTTGAGCAATCGAGACAGGCAGCCTCCAACGTAGAATTACCTTCATCCATCACTTCAGCTGCGGAAAGCGCTTCGAGAGCTACAGCTCTAGCTTTGGAAAGTATTGCGAGAAATCAATATCATCCCACAGCTTTACCACACTCATCAAGTAAGACCATCCTCAGATCAACTGTTCCCAAATGTCACGGACTAATGAATGCAGATCAAACCCAAACTTCTGCCAACCAACACAACTACCAGCCTCAACAGACGCCAGCACAGACACCGACGCACACACCGATGCAGACAGCCCCGCAATATTTCCCTTACCAGCAGCAACATCACCAGCAGCAGCCAGCACAGCAGCCAGTAGCCAACGTGCAGACAACATATCAAACACCTGTCGATCACCTACCTCCAAATCAAAGTGATTCAACTCCGGCTTTGTATGAGCGGGCGCGGCAAGCAGCTGCGGCACGGTCTTCCACCCACGCCCGCCGTGAAGGCTCGCATTCCACTCGACGGCCGTGGAGCCCAGAGGAAGAGAAGGCACTCATGATGGGGCTTGACATGGTGAAAGGTCCTCACTGGTCGCAAATATTGTCATTATTTGGTCCGAATGGCTCGATTAGCCAAATATTGGCTGACCGTACGCAGGTCCAGCTTAAAGACAAAGCTAGAAACTTGAAGCTGTTCTTTTTAAAGACTAACTCCGAGATGCCCTACTATCTACAATGCGTCACTGGCGAGCTGAAGACCCGCGCCCCCACTCAGGCTGCTAGAAAGGAGGCGGAAGAGAAGGCAAGGATGAATTCCGAAGAGCACCAGGCTCACATGAACGGGATATTGGCACTAGCTGGGGGGCTACAAAACAACACACAGCCGAGCGCCAGCCCTTCAAGACCGATGGCCAATACCACTCCATCTCAACCCCAAACATCTCATTCCCAAACATCTCAATCTCAACCTCATTCACAGCAAACTACGTCAGCAGTGCCACGCCAGCCATCACAGCCCATGATCTCGCCACAACCACACCGGCCAGCGGTACCGGCGCCCCAGCCCGTCAGTTTACCTACTTTGACGCCTACCAACCAGCAGCAGCAGCACCAGCAGCACAATCAGCCATCTACTCCGAAGCCGACACAGCAGATCCAACAGGCGCAACAAGCAACACAGGCAACGACACGTCCACCACAGGTATCGCAAGCACAACCCACACAAAAGGTCCAGCAGTCGGGACCTTTACAACAGACACCACAACAAGCCCACCACGCACAGCAACATATTAACCAAACTCATCAAATTCAACAGGGTCAACCACTACCGACAGCAGTAACGCAGCCAGAGAGCCATGCAGTAGCAGCACAGCCAACACGAAAACATGAGGAATCGTCCACCACGCACCATACAGAACCGCCTAGTCGACAACAACGCCAAGAGCTCACACCAGCGTCAGCGCCTCACCCCGAACCTTTTGCTGATCACAGTGGGTTAAGCATAGAGGATCGAGCATTGTTGGGTCTGAAAGCCGCCATGGAGGGCGAGTCCGCTGCGGCAGTATCGTCTTATATCAAGCAAGAGCACACAGAACGCCAACATTATCATCAACAAAAACAACAAAGTGGTGTATAGATGAAATGAAATGGGTCGATTCAACTTGTGCAAATGATTCAAGATATCCACGTTTGTCATGATCACGACTCGGTTGATTAGGGAAGAAAAGAGAAAGGGGAGTCCAGCGAGGTTCTAAGGCGAGGGAGGAGAGGAGTGAGAAGGGGAAATATATTATTTTACGAATTTCATGTTTTGATACCCAAACGTTAAAGTGGCTTTAAACAGGTCAGGCCAGAACAGGTCAGGATGGGGACAGGAAAGAATGAACCGGTTTGGTTTGGTTCGATTCGGTTCGGCTTGACTCAAAGTACAATGCTGTCTGTACATACATACTAGGAGCGAGAGAGGATTGAGAATTGTGGACGGAGCGAACCTAAGCGAGAAAAGATTTAGGAGAGGAAATGAAGATTTAAACGACGACAACCTCACAAACGAACTGAAACTTAATGAATTATGTGATGTGATGTGATTTGATATGGATGTACTTTACTCCAGGAAGTTCCCATGCCGTCGTCCCTTAACCAATACTTCATAATTGTAGGTATGATCGTATAGTTTGTATAGTACAGCAAAAGAAGCTCCGTTCGTTTCTAGCCATGTATGTCTACGGCCATTGTTTACCTTAACCTTGCCCTACCTCACCCTAGCAAAACAAAACAATACTAACTACTTCATGATGCCAGCCGGGTATGAAGCCTGGCCCCTAAAAAGGCCAGATGCCTTCCATGTAAAACGCCGAATGAATGAATGGAATAAACCAAGCGCCCAAAGACCTTGCTGGTGCTGCTGATGAATATATCTGACGCAAAAAGCAAAACTGGTTCATAAGTCACTTTCTTCCCTTGTCCCCTTAATCCCAATCATGATCACATAACTACACAATCCCTTTCCCTACCACTACCCGAACTACCGCCGCCGCTACCACCTGCTGCGACAGCTGAAACAGATTGTCGCTGCTGCGAGGACCGTGCCGGGGTACTAGACCCTGCACTGTTCTGGAGCGACAAGGTAGACCTCCTAGCGTTCGCGCTTGCATTTCTCGGGTTGCTATTCGGGTGGCTAGGATGACCAGCTGGTGGGACGTATGGGGTAGTCTTTGCGGCCTGTTCGTAGCTCGGAGGTGCATCCTCTAAGCCCTCATCCGCGGGTCGATGAGTCCTGGGCGGGATCAAAGACCTCACCGTCTGCCCTGTCCTGCCCCCTCTGGTCTGGGCGCCTGTTGCTCCTCCTCTTGTCGATTGGTTGGCAGAGCTACTCCTTGGTGGTGGCAAGCTATGGACGCTGCCTCTGCTTGCGTTGCTAACCGAGCCGCCGCGATTTTGGACTCCGGTACGGTTTCCAGTGGAACCTTGTTGTTCAATGAACTGCTCTGACAAGTGGCTCTCCCGCCGCCGCGCAGCTTGTTCGGCGCGATGGCGCTCGTCCTCCTCTTCCTGAAGCTGCAGAGCCAGGGCCAAATCTCGGTCTTCCTGCTCATGTTGCGGCGGTAACGGTGTTGCATTAGGGACAGGTTCGTTTTGTTGGTTTGCACGAGAGCGTCGGTTCTGTACGGTCTGCCACACACTGTCGTTCGAAGTACCAGTACCAGTACCTTCGGGGGCATCGAACCAATTATCATGGGAGCTATCCGCCCGCTGATGTTGGGTACCTCCCACAACACGGAAGTCACCAGAAAAGAATTCGGCTCGTTCGCCTTTAACGTCAACAAGCGACTCCCACACAACTTCATCGTGGGTGAAATACCCAGCGTCTGTGACAAGCGTAAACAGCTGCAGAGTTTGCGGGTGCCGATATAATGTAGAGAAATGATCGTTGCGGAAGAGTATCGATATACCCCCAGGTGTGATAGAGTTCGTAATGACGTCGAGGCCAGAAGGCGTTAGTTGGGTTGCTGTAGCGGACAGAAACGACTTAATAGTAATTATATCCTGGTACAATTGTTGCTCTTCCCCTGTGAGCCCAGTCTGAGAAGTACTAAATTTTTGTTCGAGCTCCTCCTCGCGAAACAGAAGATTTTGAGCGTCATCGTAAGACGATGCATGTCTACTCATCGCATCATACACGGGCTGGACTTTAGGCGGAAGCCAGCCATGAATCAGAGGTATTGAGAACGTGGCGTAGAGTTCCATGTCTCTGGTCTTCTCAAAAGTTCCTGGGATGATGCCCTCACGCTCAGATGGATGTACATGGGAGAGTGATGTCCGCTTTCCAGCAGCCACAGCCTCTGGACTGGGTATGAAACGAGGATTGACGTTCATCCCAGTGTGCAGCCCTTGTAGAAAAGTATAGAGCTCGGACATATCTGGGAGAGGCCGGTCTGATTCAGCGTGTCGGTGCGATATGAGCTCTTCTAGAACGTTATCTAATAGGAAGCTAAGGCTAATCTGCTCACGAGAGCTGAGTGCCTCAACCAAGGTTGTGCTCCGGTCAGCGGGCGTAGTCAACGTTAAGGCGTTCACTAATGCTACAAGCGGACAAGGACCATTGGCGTTTTGGACAAGAATAGGAGATTTGCGTGGGTTTTTAGTAGCTTTTGAATCTTGCCAGTTAATGATTTTGATCTGATATGTTTCTGACATATTCACATTGCTTGGCGACTGATGACTCGAAGGCTGTGGCGGTTGAGCTTCTACCGGGTTTCTCGGAGGTAACGTTGGTGCTTCCTCGGGCTCAGTAGTAGCCACTTCTTTAGCAGTGTCTTCGTCTGCGTCCACAAAATCCTCCCAGGTGCTTTGCTTAGAAAGATTTCCTGGGGTAGGTTCAGAAACTGGCTCATGATTAATCAAGTTCCAACCATCAACAGTGTCCGGTCGAGCAACTGGGGGTGCTGCGGGTCGCTTTCCCTTGTTTTTGGATTCTTCGTTGTCCCAGGCATGTTCATCACCCAGAAGATCAATCGTCGTCGAAGTATTTACTGCCGTAGGCTGAGAGGGACGACTCGGTTGGACATCATTCCAAGCATCCACATTCCCAGTAGACTGAGTAGAAATTGGGACGGGGGACGGTGTCCTCGGTGAAGGGTTAGCGCTCCATATGTCTGTATCAGCATCCTGATCCATCAAAGACGAAGGCGTCGTCGTTGCATCAGGATGCTTGTTTGCATCAAGAGTAGACTGCCAAGGATTTGTATTTGATTCTGAAGGTTCATCGGTTCGAAGTTGGGAAAACGCTTCAATTGGCGGCTGTGGGTTTGCGGGTACCTCTGTTGTCGTTTGTACCGGTTTGCGTTTGAATGGGTTCGTCTCGGATCGTCCAACACCGGGGCGCAAGACATTGGGCACTTCACCTAGCTTGGCCTGTGGCTCATCCTTCAAGGGAAGAGTCGCGGCTTTATCTATGTCATCCCACGGATTGTGTTCTCCTTGATTGTAGGAAGGGCTGATTGAGGTGACGCCAGGGCGCAATGGATCCGGAACTGTGCCAGGTATTCCTGAGGTTCCAGCATTATCTGTTGTATTTTGTCCTGCGGGTGCGGATGCAGGAGGGGCAGGAGGGTCGTGTTCGTCCCATATCCGTTCGGTATCGACCTCAGAATCGGTAGCCGACCAGAGCTCTATACGTGGCAGCTCGACAGTATTGGTCGACTGTCTATCAGGCACAGGTTTTCGTGTTACCATGTTGGTAGAGTGCTGAGGGGCAAGAAGCTCTTAGGAGACAGTGGGAGCTAGAGAGCGATTGTCGGACGCCTGGCCGGGAATAGAATATAAACTTTCTAAATAGGCAAACGACAAACTCGCTATCAAAGTAAGTACACGCGCGTGTTCAATCGCAGTCGTACGAGCGCAGTGGCGGAATAATCATTAAGGTTAATGTAGTATTACGTGTCGATGAACTGGGCGAGGTTGCGTCATCACTAGTGGGCAGGTCCTTGCTAGGGTTCCCAAGTACCCCGTCGCCAGGTCAAAAAGAAAGGTAAAGAGTGCTTTTATTTACTCGGTAGAAGTTGATACATAAAGAGTCGAAGGTCTAAGGAGCTTTGCGATACCAAGTAGAGGTGGGGACGGTAAGAAACAGGCTGAGTAAATGAGCTGTGTTTGTTCAACGAGGCGTGCTGGGTCGTGTGTACTATGATCAAATAGCCTCTGATGATGTATGCTAGCTGCATCGTAGCATGGACAGCTACTGCGTCGCACCTAATGAGAGTTTAGGTTCCACTCACTCCCATCAAGGTTTCCCGACTGTCACTGTAGCCACTTCGGCCTGGCAAGGTACCTTCTGTGTGGCGGTGCAGCCTTCAGCTGAGGTACCTACAATACAACCTTAGCTAATTACCTAACTTCAGGATACAGATGTAAAGAGGTGAGCAAGACATGCGGGGACGTCCCCCCAATTCAGGTTGTGGCTGTGTCAGGTACCGATTTTCGCTTCGGTACAGATGTACAATGCAGAGGGAGTGTCTTGGACGGGTAGATAGTACCTCCTCTTAAGCTATTGCCTGGCACATTCTGATTCTCTTATTGCTTCTAGGCAACAATCAAACCTCAACCGACCCTTCGACCGGACAAGACCGACGGAGCAAATACGGCGTGTTTCCCAAAGGAGTCATTGAAACAGTATACCTAGCTTTTGTAAGAGATTTGGTGCAGTTATTTCCTAGACCGGATCCTACTTTCCTAGACGCAACAAACATCTCCATGTACCTGATAGATATTGTTGCACATGTATGACGATGATCCAACCTCTCTTGCCCTACATTAGGTTCCTTAAGAGATTGCTTTGGAGAGGTAATGTGCTGAGTCATAGACATTATTATTCTCATTAGGGGTTATAATGAGCAATTAATAACATGTGTGCATGTAAGTTGTTATCATATGATCTCAGCGGGCAGTAATCGATTCACTAAATAATGTACAAATCGTTTGTGACAGTGTCCAGATTAGGTAGTTATAAGTGTGGAGCTAGGTTCGACTCCTAACAGCGCTAATGGTTTTCGCTTCGCTTTCTTTTCTTCGTTGTACGTGATGCACTACTTCCGAGCTTATTCATAGGTGGCCATTTCATATTATATCAATCTACAGATTCAGAGAGCTTGGTCGAAATCATAAGCATTGCCAAAAGCCCGGTTTAGATAAGTATCCATCGCCTGCTGCTTCGGTACCCAGTCGACAGGCACTTGTAAGCCGAGCTCTCCACGAGAGTCCAGCTCCTCTAGTATAGGCTTGACATCCTCGGCGAACTCGAGCCTCATCGGGTTGCGATACCAGCTCGCGAAGTGGATCATGGCGAGCATGACGCGCACCTCGTCGCTCATGTTCGGCATCCCTGCATGCCAGAGCCTCAGGTCGCGGATCACGATGCTTCCCTTCCTGATTACTGGCTGTACTGGCGGCCCATGTGTCGCGATCCACTCCTTCATGAGATGCTCCTTGATCCGACCACTGGCTCGTTCTCCGTGCGCGCCTTCTTGCGCTTCGATGCCTCCTGTACCGTTGTGTGTGCTGAGCCAGATCTCAGTCGACCCGTTGTGCGGTGACATGTCTTCAGGAAGAGAGGTTAGTACTTATCAATAATGGTGTTGCGTCGCCAGAGGTGCCCAGAGACATGGTGCTGTCAGGATGCCAAAGGCGGAGATATTCGCAATCTGCAACAGGAAGATACAGGACATATAGAATAGAAACAGACCCACCCACTAGTGGTACATTAATGACAAGCGCGAATGGATGGTCTGGATGGCGAAAGTCGGCATCCGCGTGCACAGGTTGACGCTGTGGCAAACCACCAGGGAGCAGTGGTAAGGCTGTGTTCCCAGAATTAAAAGTCCACTTAGGTCTCGGCCCAAGTACAGAAGATGTGATTTGGGTCGCAATAGGATCTATTCGACTTAGGATCAGCGGTTTGTTTCATTATCAGGGGTTGCAAGAGGGACAACGCAACTTGTGAAGATGGATGGATGAAAGTATTCGGCATAAGGAGGGGCATCCTGCTGAATATTTCCCACGTTGTAGTTGAATGGGCCATCTTCACCACGAGCTTGAAGGATTCGAGCGTCCTCTACCATTTTTAGGTTGAGATGATCAAGATGCTCGTGTGGAACCACGCCTTCAACGACGACCAGCCCATCCAGGTGTACACTCCGCACCGCTATCTCTAGGTTTCGCTCGCTCAGTTTTTTTTCTCTGATCTCCTCGGGAGACGGTCGGACAACTTGCGGAAGACATTGTGATGATTGTAGCCTTAGTTGGAGGATTGGAGTTCTCGAGATCAGTCGCGCCTGAAGCAGGGTTTGACTTCTGAATAGCGTAGTGAACATTATGTTAGAGCTGGTAGCAAATCATGAACCAAACTTTAACTAGTAGATGAAAAGAACATGTTGCATGAATTAATCTTGTCGCGACGAGTGCCTTGACTTTATAATCCAATTGATACTGAGCGCAAGCATCATCTTCGCCCAATAGGCGCAAAAGGGGCTTGGAAACCCGAGCTCGGGTTTCGTCGAAGTTAGGGTGTTTTAGCGCCAAGCATCTGTCCATGTGAGCAACCCACCCCGCCCCAATACCCAAAATGGCCCTTGCATTTCGAACAAGGAGACAAATATTCTCGTGCCCGAGACTTAGGTTTTACATAGCCGGCGCAGGAATGCAGACATAGGCGTTAGTCCCAGCGAAGTCGCAAAAAGCTGGGTTGGGAATGGGAGACCGGGCAGTGTTACACCGCAGAGCGAGTGGCTGTCCAGTGTCGCTGAAGATCGCAGATGATTTTTTGGACCGGCCAGCCTGTCGCTTTGCGGGAGGCTATAAGATGCCCTACCACTTCCTGCTGAGCTGCTTCAGTCCGTATAAATTTTGCACCTGAGGGATGGTGTCTGGTAAGCATCGACCTGCTCAGCGGTATGGCCGAATAATTTTATGTGTTTCGATGACTTACAGTAAGAGATGGGGCCAAAAGCATTCACCAAAACCGCCGGCTCGTTTGATGTAAATGCAATACCACAGATCTCGAGACCAATGTGTTCAAGAATATCCTCTTTGGTAATTGTAGTACCCATAAGCAAGCCTGTGCTCAGAGCGACTGAAAGCAATGCATCGACCCGCGTACTGGTCTGAGAGTATTTCGCCAGGATCGCAAGTGATGCAAGGCAGTAGTGTCGGGCCGCAGCTACTCAACGTTAGATCAGGTATGAATGAGCAGACGTCATAAGAAGGTGTCGTAAGTGGGTGCATTACCATGGCATGCTTTTAGCATATGAACAGTTGGAAGCCTACGTAGTGATGGGAGCGGGGCTCGTGAAAACGGTTCAAAATGTGCTGGTATGTCCGATATCCATTCCGTAACAAAAGACAACATGATGTCCCAGTTATTCACTCTCTCATCAGCTGTAAATCCGATCGTAGTGTTGATAATGCGGCCGAGGATTAGCGATATAGCATTAACCTGGTCCTGATCCGTGAACATATTGCGGAGCTTGGGAATCTGTTCCAGGTCTATTTTCAGGGGGCAATCCCCAAACAAGCTGAATGTGATATCCTCGCGGAGATAGTTCCAGAAACCAGAGTCAAGGAGGCCTCTGAGAGGATCAGGGTGGTCAAGGATAGTTTGGAGTCTTGAAGCCAGTGAGAAAGCTCCCCTGAGATGTCTATTAGGATCATGGTCCTCTGCGACAAACTTACTGTATCAGCAATTAGCACTTTACTGGGAGAATACAGGGCCACTTCACCAGCGAGGATTTCATATGAGCGCAAAAGACAAGTGGTTGCAAGAGCCACCCCTTTCTCTATCAATTCATCGTCTGGGCTGAGGTTGATGAGATACCGAACGCACCGTCTGTGGTACATTTCGGCGACGTTTCGAGCTGAGGGGGCTGTAGTCTGGCTCACGTGCATTGCCGATAACGCTATGATGGCGCAGAACAACACAGGCTCATCCAAAGCTATTACGGGTATCTCGGTGCTGAAAAAGCATCCCGCGTCGCTGAGGTCGTACCAGAGCGCGACATCGCCAATATAATGACGAAAGTAGTTCGCCAACTGCGATGACTCTAAGGCTTTGCGCGGGGGTTCATCCAAATGTGAGTTTTCGTCTACATACACAGTGATTTTCAGTAAGAGAAGGCAACATAAAAAGATTCAAGAATTTCGCTTTCGCCTACCAAGGCTCGGGTCGCTATGGCTCGTCACTTGTGTCGGAGCCGGCCTCTCGGAACGGTCACAATATCGTTGTGCTTTAGAGCACCGGTTACAAACAGGGAATGCCTCATCGCCTTTCGGAGGGAGCCCAATGCCATGTAAGTCCACTGTGATCGAGTCTGTAATTCGGAACGCATACACTTAAGTTTACGAAGCCGGCAGGTATTGCTAGAATACGACGAATTAGAAATAGCGCGACGTCGTATCCCAACATCAATTTGGTATGTGTTTCCCCATCAGAAAGTCTTAATATGTGCTTACCAAGCTAAAGTCGAAAACGTCAAAATACAGTAAGTCGTTGATTACTTTACTGCTTACCGGCGGTTTTATATTGTCTAGGCATATGGGTAGCCTAGGCTGGGATGTCTCTTATTGAATATACCTACTGTTATGATAAAATCGACTACCTGTATTTGAGGATTTTGTCTGATTTTAGGATTCAGTCCTACGACTCGAGCAAAAGTTTCTGGACCGAACTTCGTAATGGGTCAGTCGAACTATTAGGCTTGGCGCATCGCGTCTTGTGGCTCCTACCTCTTGCTGTACATAGAGTTGTCATAGATCTCCACTTCGCAGTTAGGCAAGCATTGTTGTATGATGGCTTGCTTAGGATATCTATCATGATAGATAGCATAAAATCTGGTATATTCAGAGAAGGGTTTTATCCATACAAACAACTACTTACCTAGGATTCCCAAGCTCTCGCTTCAATACTTACTTAAGTACTCAGCCACGTCGGCTAAACGCAGCTACGGTATGCCATGAATCCGTGATGACATAAAAAACCTACCTGGGGTAAGCTTTCTTATCGATACCAAGGCGGCTTACTGGAATAAGGAGGAGTGGAGCAAGACGGGAGTAGATCCTACTGGCTTCTCCCCTGATCCCCTGATCCCCATTGACCTACCCGGTCCTATGTACCAAACTAGAAGCTGTCAACGTAGGCGAAACGTTGGCAAGTGCCGTGACAGCAAAATTTGGTCCAAGGAGCAGGCAGGGCTTCACCACCGTCACCAACCCCACGACTTTTCTACTGTCTTTTCTTTTCTGCTTCGAATCATCTCTTACAGTTACTACAATCATACATAGCTTGGTCACCATCATCAGCCTGCTTTTTCTTTTCGTTGCCGGAGTTACCGGTGCACGTGCCCCTGTGCTTGATTTCAGCTTAATAAACGTGTCCCGCGCACTCAACCTCCACTATAATGGCCATCGTTGAGGGATGGCTCCCCGCGAGCCGCGAGAACTGGGAGACCCTGATGTGGTGGTGGCAACTCTATCCACTCGTAAGTTCACGTCTACAGTATCAATCATGACAAAGCTAAATAAGTACTCACCTGCCTCGTAGTTGGCCTCTATGCAATGGGTTTCTTCGTTTTACGGCATGGGCAAGACGTCCGTTCAGAGCAAGCTGAACATACCCGGCCGCATCGCGTGGTTCACCATGGAGGTACCCGGCTTCACCACGCTTCTCTACATCATGAGCAAGCTGCCCGCTGAACACGGGATTGCCGATCTCCCGTGGCAGAACAAGGTGCTAGCCTCACTGTTCGTCATGCACTACATCTACCGTGCTGTCTTCTTTCCGTTCCTCCAGCCGTCCATGTCTCCCATTCATGTGTCGGTCTGGGCGATGGCCGTCATCTTCCAAGCTGCCAATGGCATCGCCATCGGCAGCTGGCTCGCCGCGTACGGACCTACCTCACAGGCGGAATGGGCCGCCCAGGGTTTCTCTACCGCCCGCTTCGCTCTCGGCCTTGTCCTCTTCTACGTCGGTCTCGTCGGCAATTACTTCTCCGATGAGGAGTTGCGCGAGATCCGACGAAGCGAGATGAGGCGCCAGGAGAAGCTCAGGCAGCAAGGAAAGTCGGTCGACAAACACTACGAGGTGCCCCAGAACGGCCTCTTCAAGTACATGCTCTTCCCTCACTACTTCATGGAGTGGGTAGAGTGGACGGGCTACTGGATCGCCGGTGGCTTGGCGTTCACCCCAGCCCGGTCCTTCTTGCTGAACGAGTTCTTCTCCATGCTTCCTCGTGCCGTGTCTGGTGGTAAATGGTACAAGGAGAAGTTCGGCGAGGATAAGATCAAGGGCAAATATGTCATCATTCCCGGCGTTTACTAGAATCGCTCCATCAATTTGCGTCTACTATTCTACTCGTTTTTAGATTTGCTAGGTTTTGAATACGAACGGCAGGGGATACACTGATACAGTACTATATTTCCTAGTATACAGTATTCGCTTATATACTATTAGAATTAGTCAGATCTATAATAGAGTAGTCATTCTATAATGTGCTGATATCTTTGTGCTTGCGAATGTGGGAGAGTTTGGGACTCAAAATCACAATCGCATGCTCTGATGCATAAATCTACCTACAGTTCTCTGAATAACGTGACTTAGGAGAAAGACATCTTGTCTCGGCTATCTGTAGGTACTTCAATGCTTTTTCGTTCCTACAAGGTCTGAGGGTTAAGAGACACTGTAGGGCAGAACTAGTCTTTACTAGGGAGCTAACCTAGCGGCTCTTAAGCCCAAGCCCTGAATGTTCTATAAGGTTTGAGCTTCTTTCTGTAAAGCTAATACAGATCTACTTTCACAACATGTTTGACTGGAATACTAAGATGCGGGGAAAGTCTGTTTATTGTAGTGTAGGAGTATGCAATGTACATTTAGTTTTTCCAGTCTATATACAAAAAATCTTGAAACGGCATCCTTTCTCTCTTCTAAGGAGCGTAAGACTTGAGGATGTTGTTGTAGTAGTTATAGCCGGTTCCGCTCGGGGGCTCGAAGCTGTAGATGTAGTCAGCCCACCAAGGGCCGGCGGCCCACCAGAGGGCGCCCTCCCAGACGTCGCTGTTCTCCTGGAGGTGGTCGAGCAGGCCCTTGACGGCGGACTCGCACTGGCTGTTGGCGCCTCCTGCGAATTCGCCGATGATGCCCTTCTTGCCGTTGGAGCGGAGCCACTCGGTGGCGCCGGCCACGCGCTCCGCACCGATGGTCCCCGACACACACACGTCCGACGTGCCGGAGTTGTCCGAGTCCAGGTACTGGTGCATCTCGTAGATCAGCTTGTCGGACGGGTCGGTCAGTCCCTTCAGGTTGTCGTTGGTCGCGACCCACGCGTGAGCGCCCGACCAGCTGTTGCCCTCCGCAAAGATGTACTGCGACGTCGCGCCCGCGCCGCGGATCGCGTCGATGGCTGCCTGGTTCAGGTTCAGCACGAGCGCCTGGTCCATGTCGTGGTACTCATTGTTGGTGTCGAAGATGACCTTGTCGTTCGACTTAAAGGCCGTCGCTACGGCCGTCCAGAACTTGCCGAAACCAGTTGTGTCCGTGATAACGGCACCGTTGTAACGGCCGAAGTTGTGCCTATCAAAACTCTAAGTCAGTTACCGTTCCTAATAGTCCTATCACAGTGAGGATTATAATAGGGATTGGAAGACCATAAAAGACGGATATGGCCATGACAGAGGTTACATACGGATCCAAGATGGCGTACGAGCCCTTGTCAGTGATGTAGTTCACCGTCTCTGTCAGGTTCTTCAAGTACGCATCGCTGACCGAGTCGGTAATGGAGCCGGGTGTTAGGCGCTCCATGGAGAAAGCCACACGGAAGATGTTGTATCCCTGGCTTATAAGGGTCTGGAAATCCGTTAGAAATCATGTCTTGAGTCAAGAAAGGCCATCCCGCCTTCTTACCGAGATAGCATTGGGGTCAGGAAAGTAGAAGTCCTTGCCCCAGATACCGGGATAAGCGCCCTGGCCGAACTCAGCGACTGAGAGGTTGATTCCAAGCCACTTGAGTTTTCCGGCTGAGGCTCCGCCCGTCGGCAATGAGCTGCCTGCTGTCTTTGTCGTGGTGACTAGCGTAGTTTGGGCGGTGTCGGGCAGGCACTGAGAATAGTATTCGTTCGAAGACGAACAGGTGTAGCCCGAGACGCATGTCGTCGACCCAGTCCAGCCCTTACCTCCGCATTGGGCGTAAGCTGCGCCCTGCGCGACGGCAACGCCGGTGAGCGCACTACCGAGGATGAAAGATCGCATCTTGTCTCGCCAAGGGTTTCAAAAGAGCGAGTTGATCTGTAGATTGAACAGTTGCTTACACTCTCATCATGACCTCCTGAGAGGGGCTCGAGGCAGTTTTAAATACATATCGACCCTCAACAGGACCTAGTTAATTGCTTTAGGTAAACAATGCACTCAAAGGAGGTGCCAGTCCGCGTCGCTGCATGCTTCATCGCGCGACTGTCTCTTAGTAGCTAACTCATAATGGAGACGCGGAGGATGAATTCGTCGCCTGAAAAGGTAAGTGGGTTCATGAAATGACGGATAGCTGGGATGTCGGTTACGAATCCCAGGACGTTCTTCTCATGGTTTCTCAGTCCGTTGTTCCACGAATGGCTTCTGGAAACTTGGAGAAATCCGGTAAGAGGTAGTGGTAGAGCGTCAAGATGATAGGCAGACACCTGATCCTTGCATTGACTGTCATCATAATTTGATCCCCATAACAAGCTAAATGGGTGATGGAATTATAGGGTAGGGATCATAATGAAAACAGGGGTGCGCCAATTACATCATGAATAGCCTTCCACATTTACCAACGAGAATTCCATTGCTCATTAAGAGTTATCCCCTATCAGCTTCTTTCTCCTATTCTTTTACGCGGCTCATGGTGGTCCGAAGCCGGTAGCAAAGCCCCCGTTCGGATATGATCGGCGCTCCACATCACGGGAGGCTTGCCGGGACAGGGCCGAGCTCAGCTAAAGCGCTGTTGTGGGCTTCCTATCGGTAGGGTCGGTATAGTGCCGACAGCATATAACTATTTGATGTTACATTGCCCACATCAGATGCTCGATATGTTGTCCTCGCGCCCCTGATAGAGGCATATGCTGAAGCATCTTCTGAGGTTTGTGCCCTTGCAAGATACCCCGCTCGGTAACAGGTCTCATTTGTTTATCATGTATCGTGTTGCCTGATATTAAAGAAGTTGCAGGCTTCTAAGAGAGGTGCTTTGACAACATTCCCTCAGTATAGAAACAGCACAAATTAGAGGCCAGCCAGCGTCTTCTAAGACTCACCTGTCGGACACGGTGTAAGTGCTTTTGCTTTGCTTATCAGGGAAGGCCGCGTGCCTCTTAAGCGTCCTAATTGAGCCTCTATAAGTGCTGTCTTAAAATCTATAACCGCTCACTCATCACTCGGGAAGTAGGAAACTTAATGCCGTCTTCGGCTGTCACGGTTCTGTCTCGGCCTAGCTCTGGCCTAAAGCACGGACACTGAGTACGGACTATAACTATGCCTATATAAGTAGATATAAAAAAATTTTTTTGTCTTGTGCAATAATAATAAGTCTATAACGGACCCTCCGGCAGTGTAAACTGTGACATCGGCGCTCGTATCCTGTTGCTTTCGGGGGTGCTCGTGGGCAATAAAAGCTCGCCCCCTAAAGCAGCTGGACTCTCATCCCTACCCAGACTGCTACCGCTTAGACCTAGCGACGTGTCTGCTTGTAACCACCACAGAGTTCGAGGCCTCTGGCCCCCATTTCTCAGTCCGGTTCCTAGTTGAGCGCTGCTCGTTATTGGTTTCACTAGGGCGATGAGATTATTCAGCACAAAAGCCTCGACTTTCAGCTTAATGCTGTATACCACTGGCTTATATGATGTCTGGATATGCCAATAATCTGTGAACTGGGTGATGACTAGGGATAGAATGGTTAGCATACTGATTTGCGCTAGTCGTCTCCGATGATGGAGTAGCATCACTGAGCAGGGGTTCCATCTGGCCTTACCAAGAGATATGTCCAACCCAACGATTACAACACATAACGCGATAAGTTCTTGAAAGACTCTGCGAACCTTATTGCCCTTGGTTACCGCCATTGGCTTCAACGTGCCCGACGCCTCGTACACATACAGCCCCGACAAGAGAGTCTCCTGGAGAGTGAACACCACCAGATGGGTCTTCTCAATAACGTCAAAGGCGGCGATTGCTTCACGCGACGGGTTGGTCTCGATACTTATGAAGAGAAGCGCAACAGATGTCGAGACGTGGAAAATGAAAAAGTCGGCTATGATCATGAATAAAATCCAGTGCAGCCTTCTCGGGTCTGTCATCACGAGGTGCAGACGCGAATAGAGCACCAGCGACTGGCCCGTGACCATTAGCCACCATCCGAGCACATAAACTCCGGTCATGGGCCCGATGGGCCCGATATCAAACAAACGGAACAATATAGCTATTGAAGCTATAGGGATGCCAGTGTTGGCAGCTATGGCGCTCCAAAAGTACAGTCCATGTTTGCGCCGGAACGTTCGACATATGGAAATGTAAACTTCGATGCTGTTGTATACTGCGATTCCAAAGCAGCCTCCTATCACCATCTCGATGGACAGCCGGGATTGGTGCACAATAGGTCCTGTCTCGCCTGGCATAGCTAGTTATGGGGGTTGCTTAGGCGGTCGGGATATGTGACAGACCCGGTGAAAGAACAACGGAACGAGGACAAGAGCAACAAGACGATAATAATAGATGCGGTTGTTGCTGTTCCTATCAGTTGTAGATTAGATAGTAATGCCCGAAGTTAAAATGACCACACCTGGACAGGCATAGCCAGTGATAGATGCTTCAAGCAAGAAGCAAGAAAGTCTTACTACCTTTCGGCTATCATCGCCGTTACTGACAACCCCCCAGCATCATCTGGTGGGCCTTCGTTCTGGAGGTAGTATGAGATTATGACTCAATTCCTCCCCGTTTGATCTAGCTCTTGCTTTTAAGGTTTGGTCGGGGCCGGTCTAAAACACATTGGCTGATGCAGTCGGTGAGCTGCCATTGAGACGTATTTGGATGACATTCTCTCCCGAAGCACGCCGGGTGCTGCTGCCGGCCTCATGCAGACCGTATACAGTATGGAACCTTAATTAGCCTAGTATGTATCGGCTTTGTCCTGTCAAAGTCACCTAGAATGATTCGCTACCAGGGGGAAATATTGGCGAATTAGGACAGCCTCGACTATTCGAGTTCACGAGATGTCCTAGTTTTGAGAGTCTATTTAGCAACTTTATCGAAGTAGACAAGTCTATCGGAACATCCTGCCGAGAGAGCCATTCTGGCGTTGTTGAAGAGAGGTGATCAAGTTGCTGCCAACTTTGAGAGGACACGCTGCATAAGTATACTGTATGACCCCTTTTCTCTCTTCGTAGTGTGGTAAGCATTGTATGATGGGTAGCATAGATACCTATATAATTATAAGTAAGATATTGAATTGAGAAAAATTGTTTCAATCCTATCTTGCACCTTGGAATTGGGAAATTGGATGTGACCAAGTTGCAACAAACCTATTTGACCCTCTGTCGGGTAGGAGTCCGTGGCGTTCTGGTAATAAGCATGCAAAGAGACCGCTTTATTATAGATCGTCTTCGTGGCTCAGTTGGCTAGAGCGTTGGTCTCATATTCGTATGATCCAATCAAAGATTGGGATATCCAAAGGTCGTGAGTTCGAGCCTCACCGAGGACACTGCTTTGTTTTTTTTGCACTTGCCCACTTCCACTTTTTTTGTTTTCAGAAGATGGATCAAGCTGTCTACACTTTCAACCGATGGTGGTGCATTATTGCTCCTAAGTGTTAGGAAGCATGCACACCTAATGAAGGCCACTCCAAAAAACAAAAAAAAAATTGTATTCTGGTTCAGAAGAATTACACCCGTGGCACAGGTATGTCCGCCTGTCCCACAGGGTATCGTTTTTACCAAATACTCGGACAACGGCACACTCCACGTTTTTATAGCGCCGACAACTTAAATGCTAACCTAGTAATAAGGTACAGATGAAACACAGCACTAAGTTCCTTAGCTGCATTTGGAAGCGGGGTTGTGCTACTTCCTGATAGATGCAAAACGCCTGCTAGCACAATCAAATAAGGGGTTCAGGGGCAGCACTGAACTCCATTCCTGCCACTTGGGTTTTGTGCAGGTACTGCTCTCTGTCACCACGATTATATTTGATAACGCCGTCAGATAAAGCTATTACCTTGATGATGTTGTGGTACGCAGCACATTTATTTCTTTTCCTGAGCCACGCTACGTCCATACTACAGCAGTAAAGCTGATATCTCACCGCTACTCTCGGACTGTTTGTAGGTATGTACGCATTCAAGAGTCAGTAAAAAAGAGTGTGACTCTATCTACCCAGATAATTTGCGCTCACATTCCTCTTGTCGTACTGTCATTTTCATGTGTTCAACAATTATCTATTGTAGAGACCCCATCAGCCTGCCGACATCCGTATACATGTACCTAGATACCTACCTACCTACCTAGGTTAGGCAGTGTGTAGAGAGGCGGCCCTTACATACCTTGAGTTCTCTATGTCCAAGTTCAGGCATGCAAACACGTTTAGGAATGCCCACATGATATCTGATTACTCATAATAGAGCAATGTGACATAACTTTGGGAGTCTTTTGTTTATCTAAGAGCTTTTGTGCCAAGCTCAGTGGCATATTTCATAGCTACTGCTGCTGGACATCAGTCAAAATTGTATGCGAATTCCAGAAAATGGCCGTTGTACATCTGTATGCTGAGGTTAGACTCTTCAGGTCGGCCTTTCCCCTAGTAAGGTCCCGGTACCTAAAGTTGGCTGGCTTAGGTACTCGGTACAGTGGAAGCAGGGGAGGCAGCCACTCAGATTCGATATCAGCAACCAAATGGGGTGCGTCTGCCAAATGATGCTCATAGGTGCATGCAGGCACAAGCAGGCACATGTGCGGCGGCGCAGGGGAAAGAGGAGACCTACTAATGCCACTAGGTACCCTTAAATGTCTAGTCAGTCAATTGGACCTGCCTGGACGCCTGCCAGTAGAATATCGAAAGCCTGTAGGCTGGGAGGTAGGGAGGCACACGCCTTATGTATGTGCAGGTGCTTAGGTACATGTAGCTAACCACATAAAGGGTACCTGCTTGGAAGCAATGCTCAGGTAGACAGACTGTGCTGGTAGTCACCAAAGTCACTTGCCTGCAATTAGCAACACAATAGGTACCTACTTTCAGTGTAATGTACCACCAACATCTCAATACAAGTTCACGCAGCCGAAAAGGAACAAACAACTTGGACCAAGCACTCCAATTTTACTTCTTTATGCCTTCTTCGACTTACTCCTGCTAGCATTTCACATCATTCTTGTAAACTTCAAGTTGTAGGGCTTCTAACTGAGAGCCAGCCTTAGACATCTTTCTTTTTGCATGCATGTCGTTCTTTATTGATCCCTCCGCTCACCCGATCGCCCAAGAACCCCAGACGATTGACGTTGCATTGTGCACCTCTAGAGATAACCACCCTCAAAATTTGACCGTTAGACAATAGTCGGGCTCATCGACCGATCCGCTGCGAATGGCAAAGAGCTCTTGAGTACCTACGGCACTGCAAGAGTCTCTTCCTGGTTATTAATTTATTAAATTTCGACGTCTACTTGGACGACGATTGTCTAGCAGTCCATCAACCTCGCTCGTTTCTCTTTACATCAAACTTTTGGCACCATGTCTGCACCCGAGGAACCTGCCTCTGAAACGGCACCCCGAGTTGATTCGCCGACCACTTCAGACAAGGACACGGTACGTATAGCATCTCCCTGCAACTGCTTTAAAAACCGGTACCATCTGTCTCAACGCATCCACGACTCTTATACCTGGGCTAATACGCTTATTACATATAGGACACCTTCGAAGACGCTGTTGACACCAGATCCGTTCGGTCGCTCACAAGCCGCAAAGTTTCGCAACTTAAATCACAGCCCCCTGCCGGCACAGATGTGGACGGCGTCTCTGATGCGCCAGAGAGCCCCGTAGAATCGGACAAGCAGAATGGCGTCATGGTTGAGCCGATAGCAATTGAGCAGGCAGTCGACAAACCTCAAGATCCAAATGGTGCTTCCCCAACAGACTCAACACGGAATTCTAAGCGTCTTTCGCACGCTTCGCTCGACAACGTGGACCTTGGCGATGGCCCCTTGAGCGAACAACCAAAAGGTACGTTACCCCTGAAGAGCTTGTCATAGTTTACATGCATTTGCTCATGTTGAATGCAGAGGAGCAACCAGCTGCAGAACCAGAGAAACAACCTACAAAGAAGCTCTCTCTGAGCAATATCACATCATCCCTCCCTTCAATGCCATGGTCGCCCTCAAACGACTCGCCGCCGAAAACGAGTCCTGTTGCTCCCACCTCCAATACGACGATACCCCCTGCACCTGCTCCGACGCGAAAGATTACGAGTCCCTTCGCCTGGTTATCCCGAAATTCCGGCCAGAAAGAGAATACAACCTCAGCTATAACTAGTACAGGTTCACCCAGGCGAAACACGGCGAGCTCGGTAGCCACAATGACTAGTAATCCTGAGATGATGCTTAGCAAGTTAGATGAAGAGAGCGACCCATCAGGTGCGAACGGAAGGCCTCGACAATCGAGAAACAGTTTAAGGGACAGGTTCAAAATGGTACGACTGCGCGAAGAAGCGGGCATATCCTTAACCACTTGTGAAGATGAACAGTCTCAGGGTGCTATTACGAATTTAGTGACACGTTCAGCTACTATGGGTATCATGAGCCCGACCATAGAGGCAAACGAAGGACCGAATGGCCTGCCACCAACGTCACCGCTTCCACCTACGGCGGATACGAATCTAGCGCCGGGCACTATGTCGGGTGTCTCCGCCGGTCCCTCCGCAATGGCTGATGCTCCTGTTGACTGGGATCTTTGGCAGTCCGTAGTATACGAAGGTCCAGCTGCCGTTGCTCGGACAAGTCCCGAGGAGTTGAACCGGGCCATTATGACCGGCATTCCTAATGCCATTCGCGGTGTCGTTTGGCAAGTACTTGCTCAAAGTAAAAACGAGGATTTAGAGATGGTATACAAGGAACTAGTATCACGGGGAAGCGAGAAAGACAAGGCCAGAAACAGCAATAGTACGGCAGCAAGTATTATTAGCAACGGCAACTTGAGTGCGGACAAAGAACCAGCGACCTCATCTGCCTCGTCTATCAAGTCAGAACAGTCTAGCGGCAGCGGCAAGCGACTACCAGGCACCCCTCCTGAACCGTCCGAGGCTACCATAAAGGCCCAAGCTCAAGCCGCCGCGGAGAGGAAGCGGAAGGAGAAAGAAGATGCCGCCGCGTTGCAGAAACTCGAAAGGGCTATTCGCAGAGATCTCGGCGCCAGAACCAGCTATTCCAAACATGCTGCTGCTGCCGGTTTACAGGAGGGGCTTTTCGGGGTATGTAAGGCTTATGCACTCTTTGACGAGGGTGTAGGCTATGCTCAAGGCATGAACTTCCTGATTATGCCGCTGCTCTTCAATATGCCGGAGGAGGAAGCCTTTTGCTTGTTGGTGCGTCTGATGAACCAGTATAAGCTGCGGGATCTCTTCATTCAGGATATGCCCGGCCTCCATATGCGTCTATACCAGTTTGAGCGCATACTAGAAGACTTGGAGCCGGCTCTGTATTGCCATCTACACCGTCGAGGCATATCTCCCCACCTGTACGCGACACAATGGTTTCTTACCTTGTTTGCATACAGGTTTCCCCTCCAACTAGTGCTCCGGATCTACGACCTCATTTTTTCGGAAGGTTTATCCGCTATCCTTCGGTTTGGCATCGTACTGATGCAGAAGAATGCCTTGACGCTTCTTGGCATGTCCGACATGTCGCAGTTAACCACATTTCTCAAGGACAAGCTGTTCGATGTTTACATCGACTCGTCGCCCAGCGCAGGAAGCATCCTGGAGAACGGTTTCTTCGGCAGCAGCTCCTCAAATATTGATAAGGAAGTTTACAGAGCCGACCAATTAATCCGCGATGCTTGCGAGGTGAAGCTCACACCTGAGCTCCTCAAAGAATACACAACGGAATGGGAAGAGAAAACCAGGGCCGAAAAGGAGCGCGAACAAGAATTAGAGCAGCTTAGGTCCGCTAACATAAACCTAGCCATTAAGGTGCGGAAACTAGAGGAACGCATCGAAGTAAGCGATCGTGAGCAAGCAGATATGGCGAACGATTTGATTCATACCAAGGTTGAAAATGAAGAGCTGAAGGACAAGAATGAGAGCCTGGCCGGGCAGGTCAAGGAGCTTCGTATCGTAATTCAGAAACAACCTGAGGAGATTGAGCAGACATGGCAACTAGAGCGAGATGATCTGATGAAGCGTAATGCCAAGGTTCATGAGGAGAATGAGCGTCTTGAAAAAGAACTGCAGGAACTTGAAGAGCAGCTTGTGCAAACGAAAATGCAGTATGCTGAGGTATGTTTGAATTCTAATTCCATGAGTTGTCCGGCATACCCATGAGTCTTGCTGATTATCATTACAGACAAACTCTCAGCATGAAGCTCTCCTTAGAAAATGGCAGGATCTCAAACGGCAGTTTGCTTGAGGATTCAATGAGTTCCGACATATGGCCTGCGACACGCGACAGCCATGTGTCTACCCAATCCCTATAAGCCTCTATGTTGCTGCCTGCCCAGCCTTGAGAGCCGGGCTTTGGGCGATGTTCATTCATCCATGCGGGCTGGGAACACGAATGAGCATGACGAGTTGGATGTGGGCAGAATAGTGTCCTTTTTTCTCGCTTCTTTTACATCACGCTCATATTGGTAATATGCTTGTATTCATGCATGAGAAAGCAACGGCATTGTTTTTTTTTGTGCATAGCCGGCGTTTGTTTGCAAGGTGCAGGACACGAGAGCATCACAAAAAAAGTGTCGGTCAGGTCTTCCTTCTTGTCGACGGAGACAAAACAAGCAAACAAGCAAAGGGAAAACGGAAATGGTACTCACTATAGAAGAAAGAAAGCATGACTGGATCATTGTAAGAAGACATGATGATGGATGACCTTGGTAGCGAGAGGGAGGGGCAGGTGAATGCAGTGGACGTGTGCAAGTATCTATCTATACGATAGTGTATGCGAGGTATGGGATGACTTACTATTGTCATAACCCAACTTTGTACGAATCCACGAGTTTCTGATATTGCCCGAGACGATGGGAGATAGCATTGTATAGCAAATGCAGACGGCGAGGATGAAACGATCTGGTATATTTGGTGCATAGGCCAATTGTTCTAGATACAGATGCTCAGCTCGGTATATACCCATTTACGTTCCTCACAGTCTGATGATAGTCCACATAGTGAATAAGTCAGAACAGTATTGTAGCCATGATACCGTGAAGTCTCGGATGTTCCCAAGAACAGAAAGCGAGAGCAATTACTTGATCTTACTACTTCTACAGCACCAGTAGGCGCGACAAGAACCAAGACGCTACGGCACACAAAAAACGATAGTAGTGATAAGAAAGGAAGAGACGGGTCATTACAGTGTCAAGTCAAAATCAGAAAGTTCATATTACCACAAACGCCTCTTTTGGCGATCCTTTTTATTGATCAAGGCCTAGCAGAAGCGATCCCATCCCATGCTGAAATCGAGCAGAATCCGTGAACACCAGTTCCAGTGCGGGTAATATCGCAATGACGACCTCATACTCATATTCGTATTGAACCTTATATGCGCATAACCTTCGGTTCCCTTTTTTGTTCGTCATCCTCTGTATATCCCTTCCCCACGCCGCAACATCATGACAGACGCAAAGCGCATCTACTTGTGCAGCTTGCGCTGGTAGAAGGCGAGCTCCTCACCCTCCAGAATGTAACCGTCGCAGCGACCGCTCTGGCCGGGTCGGCTGGCAATAACAGCGAAGAGACGACCGGCCTCGAACTGCTTCTCGAGGGCGGCCTCGACCTTGCCCTGGGCGGCGAAGCGGGCGGCCTGCTTCTTCTCTACGGCGCTGCTCTTCTTAGCGGCCTCGTCCTCAGTCTTGCCCTGCTTCTGCTGGCGTCTGCGACCGAGGGGCTGGCCGTAGTGGGCCTCGTACCACTGGCGGAAAGGAGCGGCATCGATCTGGATAACGGCGGACTTGGTCAGGGTGTTGGTACGGACCAGTTCGTTGTTCGAGGGGTGGTAGGCGACGACGATGACACGGGTCTTGCGGGTGCAGCCCTCGGAGGCCCAGGCGAAGTTACCCGAGTCGAGACGGAGGGCACGGTACTTGTGGTTGCCGCCGCGGGTGCGGACGACGTGGACTCGCTTGGGGCCGATACGGGTGTTGGCCTCCTGACGGCCGGCCTCGAAAGCGCGCTTCTTCCCTGGTGAAAAGGTCAGAACGTATGGTCATGCGAGCGGCCATGAAAAGCCTGCCCCATAATGCATACGGGCTTTCGACATGGGCGAAAGTCTTTTCTCTGGAAAGGAGAAAAAGACAAACGGGATTGTTATTCATATCGGAGACGTACGGTAGTAGGCTCGCTTCGCACCGGTGGCGGAACGCTTGTGGCGGGAGTCTCGTGAAATACCCATGATTGCTGCTCAGAGACAAAAAATGATTTGGTTAGCAGATTGGACTGCGGGATGGAGAGGGTTGCGATGGAGGGAAAGAAGTTTCTCTGGTAGCAGACCACGTAGAAGAGACTTAATTGCTTGGATAGAGAATGACTGAGTTCAGCAATAGTATAGGCTTCCCACTTACCTGATTATTGTTGCAATCGACCGAAAAGGATGCTGATTTTGACGAGAGGGAGGCGGCGGGAAAAGTTCACGAGAAGGAGGATGCAGTAGTATCAAGTGTGCTTTGAATTTGCAAATGTGGGCAAGGCACTTCGCGAAAACTTCGGTAAGAGCCCTGGGCAAACTTCAAAGGTACGTACAATCTTATCATCTATCTTATCTCCCGCGTACCCACATTTTCCATTAGGGCAAGTTGAACCAGAGTGGGGGGTCCATTCTCGGGCTCGCCATTTTAGTGGGTACCTTCTACGTACTATGTAGAGTCAAGCATCTGCATTCTTCGCCCCCTTGGGAATCTTCCATTGATAAAACGTTCAATGTTACTTCTATGGGGCTAGCAATGTAAAGTATGAGTATTAGACACAAGGGAAATTTATTAGGCAGAGAATTCTGACATTTCAAAGGCGTTTTCGGGAAGAAAAATCTTATCCCCCAAGCTAGACGCTGCCTATCAGATAGTGCAAAAATGCCACTTCGCTAGGTTAGCAAGAGCGAGAGGAAAAAGATGGCAACAATCTTATAAACATCATGTGATTAGGTCACGTGAACTTTTCTCTAGCTAGTATCATTGCAATAGCGAAAGCAATATCACTTGAGAGATAGTGAGCGTAACAATATTAGACAAGATGCTAGTGACGGTATACGAGTCATTTTTCTCTTGGCCATGGTATATTTAATAACCTGGCCGAGCAAGGCAATGGTCACCTCATGCATCAGAACGTGCGGTGGCGGTTAACCGTCAATTTCACTTGGTAGCAAAAGAAACTAAGTAAACCAGTTTTCTCTCCTCAACCCTGACCTAGCCAGTTGATGGCCAGGTCAAACCCCTACATACAAGAACCCTGAGTGTTTCCTTTCGCAGCACAGCTCCTCCATCACTTGACAACCCAGCCAGTTGATGACCGGAATCCACCCTCCCCAGCCACACAAAGTCTCGCGTATTACTATCCCTTAGCCACGACCACTCCCAATATAGGGCAACCCAGGACGGCTTGTGCTTCGGAAGTCGCTGGCTCTATATTGACGGCATGTCTAGGAGCCCGTGGGAAGACTTATTTGGAGAGTAAAGTGACCTTGAACCGGTCATCAGTGACCTTGTCAATCTTGAGGTTCGATGGCCATTGCCCCGCTTTATCGTCGATGTTGACTGTTTGGGTTTTGGGGTCCCATACAAAGTATACAGAACCGTTGGCGATGAATTGCCCGTCCTTCTGCCGGACTTTGACAGCTGTTACGACGTCTCCAGTCTGCCCACTGATCTTGCCAGCAATGTGGTACTTGCCGTCGTTGGACGGAGCTTGAGCCTCACCAACGTTGTAGACTTGCATGATGAGAAGGTAGGCGCCAACCTCGCTACTCTTCGGGTCGACGAAGGTGAATTCGACGAGCTTTGTGTCGTCTGGGTCCACGCTATAGCAAGTGAGACTGCCAATCTGGGCCTTCAAGTCATTATAATCCCCGGCCTCCAGGTCCTTCCGCTGACTGGTGTCCAAATGGTACCAGAAGTGCGCCTTGGAGCCGAAGCCGACAGAAAGAGACTTGTACTCGTCGGCCACGTGTTTGGGGTATTCGTGATAAGACACGCCGTCGGCCTGGCGAACCAATTTGGTCCCCTTCAAATTGCTCTCTTGGAAAAGGGAAGCAGTTCTATCATCAGCGGTTGGGTGAGACATTTTGAATGATTGTGGAGATGTTGATTCAACAATACTGAATATAACAGGTATGGGTATGGCGTTGGATGAAGTGTCTTGATGTGAATACTGTTGCGGATGAGGTGGTAGAGATTCTGGCTTCAAAGTGTGGTGGGAAAGCTCGACTTTATACTTCTGGCATAGTATTGGGATTCCAGTTCGACAAGTGAAAGAAACAGCTTAGGCACGCGCTCGCCCACGGGGGCGGCAAGCAAAACATGTTCGTGGAAGAATAAGGAACCAAGACAGAATACGGTACTGACGAGAAGTCTCGCCGCCCTAGAGAAGTCGTCGAATAGCATCTCATAGTTTAATGCAGCTCCGAACGAATCTCGGTGATTCCAACCATGTGACCCCTTCGCCATTCGACCTCTTGACTGTGCGGTCTGGTCCCGAAGGAGAGGCAGACACTCGGTATGCTACTGTAGGGTCGAGAATGGGCCTCGCAGGGAGGCATCCTGCAAGCAAAGGAACAATGCATCGACAGCTAGCCACACAAACCCGGAAGGACGTCTCCTATATTGTCTCTGAGGAGAAGGAGGGCCGTGGGTAACGAGCGCCGTAAAGCGTCATTATCACATGATCATTCTTCTTTCCTTGCCCTCTAGCTACATATTGCGTACTTTGAGAGGTAACATGTTTGCTTGATAGGCTACTATCGAGGTGATTTTTGACACATTCAGACTCCAACCCTTAGATGTAACAGCCGAGCGGTTTTGCCTCATATTTCTTGCTAGTATTGCTTCCGCTCTCGTTACGCTCATGGCTGCGAGTCAGTAGCACAGCTATACGTAACTGGTATTACTTATAATATTAATTGGCGTCTCTGCCTCCCAGTTGGTCAGTCATTCCTCCACTTCCAGTTTGCAGCAGGGAGCCTACCAGGCCCGCCCAGCACAACCAGAACCGAACTTTCGACCAAAGCTTTCGGTCAGCCTATGTCTGGTCGGCTTTACCGACCTAGGTACTCGAGTTCCTGTTCTGGATGAACCATACGCTATAGTGGCTTCGGTATAGCTGGTGTTGTATCATTCTTTTCGGCTAGGTACTGGACTATATTCCCTACATCAACCATGTACTGTATGCGTAACACATGGGCCTCAACCTAGGAGAGGGAAATAAAACTGGAATTTACCACAATTACTGTCCGTTAGCCTTTATGAATATATTAGCAGCCAGTAAGCGTATATACAACCCCCGAGTTCTCGATACTTCTACAGTCTCGTGTAAACGTTCGCATGATAGATAATGGTCTCGGCTTCAGAATGGTGAGATGATGACTGGAGCGAGAGTCGAGACAAAGTGTTAAGTTAGGTGTATGTGAAGTGTGAATGTGGATTAGCGGTGGAGCCTTCCGTTCATAATTAGGGATGAGTCAAAGAAGCCCCAGTAACCAATCAACGAATTAGTCGGCCGCGGCAGCTGAGATATATTAGACGGCGCCAACCGTGTCGGCGGCTAGCAACTCAAGTCCCAGACGGTGACCAACATATTCAATGAGTGGCGCAACTCGTCAAGGAGCTGTCCGCATCCAAATGATGAGAGAGGAGGGCTACAACATCAGGCGATGGACTCCGGAAATATCAAAGTCAAGAAAAGTTGATCACTAATACCTCTTTCTCTCTTCCTGTAGTGAAAGAAACATGCCATCATACGATATACTCAGCTTGGCTTTCTGCCAATTGCTGAACGGCTTGAGGAATGTAAGGACCACATTTTCACCTAGCAACATGCTACCTACATAACAGGAAAACGCTGGATAGTTGGGTTCTCATCCTCGTCGTTACAACCCTAGGCAAGCCATCTTTTATGCACGTCAAAGTTAACGAACGCTAGGTTCAACAAGAACACTAGCAACTTACAGATAATTATGCCCATTACTACTCAAGATTTACACTGCAGCTGAAAAAAAAAAAAGGTTCTCTAGGAGGTACAGCAGCAGTTGGAGTTGCTGCTGAAACCGAGACGACCTAACCGAGACGTCACAAGTTGTGGGGGCCAACGCATATGTGATATACCATATATGTGCGTAAATGTGTTACACGTCTGAATATTACCTACTTACGGCCCATCCCGCTGTTGCTTTCGGTACTAACACACAAGTAGGTAGACTTGCAGCCGGTAGACTTGTGGAACCCCCACCCCCCCCCCCAGG
>Ga0247782_1000326_pt1 | contig 43077 bp, 42 predicted proteins | sample UWRJL019104C5_FD_179928 | JGI IMG/M metagenome (GOLD analysis project Ga0247782, IMG submission 179928) | Plant litter microbial communities from Arlington Agricultural Research Station in Wisconsin, United States - UWRJ-L019-104C-5 | ecosystem: Environmental > Terrestrial > Plant litter >...
AAAAAAACCCCCTTTTTAAACAAAGGGAAAAGGAGGAGGAGAGGAAGTGCATGGGGAGGGATCATTTAAAAAAAGAACAGAGCAGCTAACAAATCCCTCACTGTGAAAAACAGGTCCCGTCCTAGTATCCCCCAAAGCGATCCCGGACCCGCAGACCCTAGCCCTCAAGACCATCTACGACGGGAATGTGGTGCAGGACGGGCACACGAGCGACATGATCTTCAGCGTCAAACAACAGATCGCGTACCTGTCGCAAGGCACGACACTCGAGGCCGGCTCCATCATTCTGACCGGCACCCCCGCCGGTATCGGTTTCTTCAAGAAGCCCGCCGTGGTTTTGGAGGATGGCGGCGATATCCGTGTTGAGATTGAGGGTATTGGCACGCTTGTGAACCGCGTCAAGTATGAGTAGGGTTGAGCGAGTGGTTAAGTTGGGGCGGTTGACCGGTAGAGACAGGTAGATAGTCTTTTTATTTTTATGATTGATAGAGAGGTTCCTAGGCGGAGGTATAGGACAGGTATTTGATCAACTCTGGCTCCGATGGAACTTCGGTTGATAGGATGCATGTGTGCCTACGTAACAATGTGAACATGAAGCTACAACAAGAAATGAGTATGCATTTATACTGTGTTATATGAAAAGGTAATATGACATAGTGTATAGAATATCTGTTGCTCTTTGATCTTGATTACACCCTCTCGTTCTTCTGCCCGGATGACACTGTAGAGTTCATCGACGCAAATAAACAATATCGCCACCACGACCTATTTATGTAGTATAGCGTATATATATCTTCCTCGTGCAAGACGTGACTTGGAACCGCCTGAAATATATTCCCTGCATTCATATCTCTGTGAAGCAAAACATATCGCAGTCGACAGCTTCTAGTAGTTAGCAAAGAAGATGAAAAAGCCACTAATCAAGGAACCACTTCGGCACTTCTGGACCCCAGACAGCCAGCGACTCATCGCCGGCGGGACTATAACCAATCGGAGTCTTCTGATTGACGACGTCGCCGTCGATGTAGTGCTCAATCATGTTATGCGTAGTGTCCCACCAATAGTCGAAGATTTGCGATCCGAGGATGTGTCTCCCGACGCCCCAGACGGGCTCGTAGCCCTTCTCGGCCAGCCACTGGTGACCCAGCATCTGAGTGTCGTAGTCGTGTACCTCGAACGAGCAGTGGTGTACGTGGCTCGTCTTGTTGGTGCTCATGAAGAAGGTATGGTGGTCGACGTAGTCGTCGCCGCGGTCGATGTGCGCGAAGATGGCCACGTCCTTCTTCGTTCCGTTCGGCTCGTCGACGTACAGGAAGTCCGTCGGTACGAAGTTGAAGTTTTTCAGGTAGAAGTCCAGCTCGCTGGAAAAGTCTTGTACGCACAGACCATAGTGGCCGAGCTAAGAGGGACGTATTATTTTCAGTTATCGCGTTTGATGTTAATGCATCGGGGGTGTTAGCGAACCTTGTGTACAGCGGCTGGGCCTGGCTTAAATCGCAGAAACTCGCGCACGCGCGGCTTCTCATTCTCGAAATTGTACGCTAGCATCTTCGGCTGCTCCTCCAGTGATGGCTCTCGCTCCTGCTGACCATATATCAGGTTTATCGGGAACCCTTCCGGGTCCCGCAGTGCGACAAAGAACCCGCCGCCTGGGGCATCGACTAGCTCCTGAATGCTACTACTGCCCGGGAGCTTGGTTGCACGCTCGAGGTCTTGATATGTCTCAACAGTGAATGTTCCGCCAAGGAACTCTTTAGGCCCCTTCTTAGCGTGATCTGGCATTGAGGTGAGTGCTCTGAACTTCTTGCGACAGAGTCCGAAAGCTTACACACGTATTGGTCCGGTCCATATCCTCGTAGCCATACCTCATGGTCGCTCCTCTTGACCACAGTCATGCCGAAGTCTGACCTTGTGTTAGCTAGGAATGCCTGTAGGGCTAGACTGATATCATGTACCGCCTAAGAACTGGACGATCTCATCGAGGTCGGGATGCTGGTATCGCATGTGAGATATCTTGACTAGCTTGATTTGATTTGCGAGGTCGACTTTGTTACGAGCCCTCCAAGTTTGGACATCTTCTTGTTGATGGCCCACTGCGATCAGGTCTGGGACAGCAGACCCTTCATTCCGTATCTGGGCCGCCATGGCTGGTGGATGGGATAATGCTAGGTTAGGAGTGTAGTCTAGCTCGCCAGGCTGGGGGCTCGGGCAGTTGAATCAACAGCGTAAAGGTATCAATTAGAAGTCGCTTGCGATCAGTCTAATGCACTAGGGCCAAAGGTTGTGTGCATCAACGAACACTCCAACTCGCGAATCATTGTTAAGTACGGAGTCTTACTTCGTGGCATCGTCCTTCGGAGACCCATTGCTCTTTGTTTCCTCGCCCCGGAAAATATGGCTTTGAAGAGCATAAATTGTCCCGCAAACTTTGATACTCATTGTTCCCCGCATTATGCTGTGCTCCCGTGGCCCCGCAAGTTCGGTGTCCCCGCATTGGCAGGGGACCCCCTCTCCGCATCATCCTATACGTCGAACGGGCGGGTGCCGGTTACCTGTTCCTTTACCTCCTTGCGCCAAATCCAAGAGAATGCATGGACATCCCTCCAGCGAGTTATCGTGATTTTGGGGTGTTTTGAGAAGAAACTGGGCTAGAGATGCAACAACAATCAAAGCTCTCAGACATCCCCCCCTCGAGGCTCAAGCGCCACGCCTAATCAGGGAGATCAAATGCTTGGCTCCCCGCCCTTCACCATCTTGAATCAGACCTCCCGGGCGGGATCGTTGAAGAGACAAAATGTGACAGAGCGGACCTCTTATAGCCAAGAAGGTGTCGTGGCCATGGCCATCCAAGATAAATCTTGGCAGCACGAATACGGATTGGAAAACAAGAGTGCTATGTGCACTTCCAATGTCATGATGAATCCGTCTCCGTGGCAATTCGAGCATGCGACCCACCCTCAAGACACTGCCATATATCACACCAGCAAGGATTAATTAATGGAAGATCAGGCTTTCGTCAAATCATCGAGGAGAATTTGCAGAATGGAGGCGAACTTGCGTGATATCTCCCAATGGCCAATGCGTCGAAGGAGGTCGATGGCATTGCAGAGGATGCTGGGCTCCACAGGTGAAAAAATGGCTGTCGATGTTTTGTCACTGCTCAAGTTTAGGGTACCGGTCGAGCCTGAGACCTGCAGTTCCGGAATATTTACCTCGTCTTGTGAAGGCGCGTATGGGTCGACTGACGACTTGAACTTGATATAGCTATACACAACCATGGCCGAGTAGAAGGCGGCCTTGGGCACATGGATCGCCGGTTCAAGCCCGATTGGGAGCATTTCGAGGTGCTTGAGGATCAGAAGTGCGTGAAGCACGCCACGTCGAGCCGAGGCAGAGGCAGCCCAGCTGTCGATGTCCTTCCTGGCCTCCTGTGCGACTAGTCTGCCGTCGCGACCTATCGAGCGTTCCAAGAGATCGGAATCGGCATACAGGGCCATGAATGCCGCATGCCAAAAGATTAAGAGGTTGATGTGGTGCTTCTTGGGTCCTTGGATATGCGTGTAGTATTCATTATGCCACGAAAGAAGCAAGTTCCGGAAGTACTGCTTCGAGCTATCGTCAAGGAAGGAAGACCTCTTTTCTTGAATCGAAGCCACTATGCCCGCAAGAGACGCATAGGCAAACATCTGTGGTCTTCGTGCAGTGAAGACTGGTGGAGTAACGGCTAATGAACTAGCAGGGCGGACTTGGGCGACTTCAGATCCGAGGGAACGGTGTTTTTCGGCGAGTCGAAACCAGTCGGCCGCGGTAGGGGCGAAGAAGAGTTCGTCCGAGTTACACACTGGTAGTTTATCCGGATGATGACGTAGGAGGGGCTCATGATGAAAAGTAGTTGCAAACTCCGAGTCGTGAACGTAAAGTGCTAGCACTAGACGTACTGATTCTTCGGCGTCTATCCAACGCCTCCAAATATCCTCCTTGCTCGCTTCCGGCTCATTTATGCTTGGAAGCGGTGCTTGTTTGATCTTAAAGAAACCCCCTTGGCGTGCCCAGGCGATAGCAGTGCCGTGAAAGCTCTCTGTCATGCAAACATTGTCCGGTTGACCTGAAAGCATACCAAAGGTTTGTCCAATAATTGACGCTTGAACGAGAGACCGCCATTCCCTTGCGTCACGGCGAATGTAGGTATCCCACTAGATTTAAACCCGAGGTAAGCATATCTAACTTCAAGCGACACTAAATAGACAGAGGACAGAGATAAGCTACATACAGATGACAGATTGGCTTTGTTGAGGGTTTGAAATATCTTCCTCCCCTGTGCAGCAGCGGCTGGAGAGCCCATGAAGAGAGCACCGACTGAGCACACCGATAATAGGAGAAGAGCATTTTCTGATGAGGGACGGAACGACGGCGCATGGACAACTGGAAACACCGGATTGAACCTTACGAAGTATAACTTGATGCAAAGGTTCTGTTCAATGGTATTAGACGACGTTGGCGTAAATTAAAGAAATAGAAGATTTAAGAGCTCGTCCTCACCAGGAAGTCGGCGGAGGGCAGTGCTGCGTTGCTGGGGCACGGCTGGAGTTTATGCTTCAGGCCCTCCCTATAGGCTTCGTCTATCTGGTCCTGGCCGCGCAGATGGTCCGGAGACTCGTAGCAGACATCCCTGGTCAGTGTTGTATACCAATGGTACTGAACAGCGGGGACTAAATCACAAAGTGGCATGTGTCCCTTGGAACGACCTAGTGTATTAGTCCCATCGTAGGATTCCTGATGTATGGACACGTCTTCGTTAGCCGGGTGTGGCCATTCTGGAATTGCACTTGATATTGAGAAGTCCAGAGCATTCAGGTCAAAGTCGCTTCCTAATAGCCAACCTGGTTCATGAGCATTCAGGCCAATATCCATCAACTCTAGGTCAGTGGGCGAGTGGAAGATGCTAGCAGGGAGGCCTGGAAATGCCGTGCCGACATATTGGTCCGTAGAGGGAGACACGTCCAGATGTAGCACAGGAGGATTCAATGCACCATCGCTCAGAGCTGAGGTTGGCTCAGACTGGGTTCCCCACCCGCTCGTAGCAGAAGTCGTTGAAGGATGAGAAGAAGCGGCTGAAGACAGGCTGTTTCGAGTTCCTGTGTCATGGCCACTGCGTGGGATAAGATCGCCACGTGGAGTGAGGCCAATTTGACTGCTCTCTCCCGTTAAGGAATACTGAGGGGAAGATAAGGGCGATACGGTTTTTGGAGATCCGGCGCGCTGATTACGGGCATTGGTGTGAGAATGAGCTCGTGAGTGACGAAGGAGAGAGTCTCTGGATGTTTTGTTAGCTCCCCGATGAAGATCAATTGTACAGTACTTTGATAATTCGGGTAAAGACTGACTGTCGACTGTACGACCGACCACATTCTCGACAAGAAAAGGGCTTCTCTTTCGTATGGCTACGAATATGTCTGGCTAGGTGTTCCGTTTTGGAGAAACACTGTCCGCATTCGGAGCACCGTTTGGGCTGTTTGGCCGCTCGTCTGGTCCTGGGGCCGTTTGCAGTGGCTTCCAACCCCGGGGAGTACAGCATAATGTGCTGAACGGGGAGCGCTTAAGCACGAGTAAGCTGGAAGGCAGTACCAAAGGATTGGTTTGATCCTCTTTCTTGGGTATAGATGCTTTGCGAGGTCCGAGAAGCACGACGGACTCGACGGGAAACGGGTCCTAACCGGGCCAGGTTCCCCTCAGAGGCGAATTTAGGTACCGACCGAGCGGAAACAGTGAAATTCCGGCTGGGTGTGCAGGAGAGAGCGGGGGCCTTTCATTGTCACCTTGGCGCGCGCACGCTCGGTCCCGTCCATGAAGTTCGAAGGCTTGAAGTGTCAAGTATTACTAGTCCCTGGGATAGAGATGTGGTAAGTACCCAGGTTAGTTTGGAGTTATGCTTGGATGGGGAGGTGCAAATGAGGTAAGCCAGTCCGTAGCACAAGTGAAGTAACTTGGATGACCAAGTGCAATTTATACAATTGGTTTAATTAACTCTGCTTCCGAATACACATATACCTACCTAGACAAGACAAAATCGGAACATGAGAAAAATTACTACTCTCTAACGCAGCAATACAACGGTTGGGGTAGGGATAAAAGTTTAATGTCGTTTATTATTGGTAGTCCTATGAGGTGCTTCGATGATACTAATCTGGATCTATGTATTTCCACGTATGCTGGAGTCTTGGTAGGTAAGTGCTATACTCTACCCCAGCCGCCAAGCCCCCAGTCTGGTTCTATGTTAGACCCTTAGTACAGCAGCACATGCAACCAAGAGTCCCTCCTGCCTTCACATCTACAAAATATCAAATGAGGAGCGTCTTACCCCTCAGAAAAGCCAATTGATGTGAATTACTGGACAGAACTTGATGAGGCGGAATAGATGAATAAGGTATTTTGATCCAGCTGTTTTGGGACATCTATGATCATTTGTCCCCTTAGTAAAGTCACGTCATCAATTCAATGTTAAGCTGTTAATAATGAACTTTGCTGGTTATTCATGATTTATAACGACAAATCGATGCTGAAGTACGCTGAACACTGACACAGTTTTTCAGGCCATCTCCTTACTAGGATTCGTGTAATCGTTGGTAATCGTAATAATTGGCTGCCCCGAAGAATAGCGGGACCAAAACTCTTGCGGGGCAATTTGAATGGGTTCCCCGCATCTCAGGCACACCGTGGTAAACCTGCATCTGGACTGACCTTCGAATAACTTTCTCGGTATTTGCCTACTTAGGAGCCCGAAGCGCGTTGCCAAGCGACCCAATTGCCTCGTATTCCGACAGAAGTGTTGATACGAGTGGACAAATAAGTGATCAGGCAGGCTTCAACATCCAACAACCGGTCGGTGAGCCCGTAACCCCGATGACGGCCGTGCCGGCTCGAAGCCATAGCCAACTCCGAAACTCAAGCGCCAAGTTCAGGCGCTAGGACGCCACTAAAATAACTAGAATGTTTACCAATTACGGGATGCGGTGTGGTCAAACAGGCGACCTGTGTCATTCAAAGCGTTAGGATCTTGATATCTACAGTACTACTGTATGTATGTAAATGAGTGCCTGAACAAGGATACTTACACCACATGCAGCACGCCGCTATACGTTGCCTAACCTGAGGTATCCATCCATCAACTAACTCGGTGCTTAAGACTAGTAGTTGTGATCGCGTTGCGTAGAGAAGCTACGTAATAGTGGGGTTAAACTTGATTCTTTACAGCGCTAATTCTATGGTACTTCACTTTAGCTCTTCTACGGTAGACCCAACCTAGAATTACAAGTTTAAACCCTTATTAGATGCCTACCCTGAAGGAACAACAAGCAAACAAACAGAAGGCGTTAAGAGGGGGATTCTCAATGTTATCAGAATTGATACTTGTTAAACATCTGAATACCAATCGCTAGCAAACTGATTCAGGTCCAGCGGCTGGCGAGCGGCTTTTCCGCTGAGTGATCCAGTTACCTACATACGCACATGGACAGAAACAGCGAGGCGACCAATGGAAAGGAATGGTATTGAACCCCAAACCTGGGTCTCTCCGGTTGTTCTCTCCTATAAGGAATGGCTACATGTGCTTGACAGGATTCTCTGCACTTCCCAGTATCTACAGGCTCGGCTATACTACCGAAATAGAACTCTCCTCTATCCATCGCTGCTTACATGGAGGGCAAGAGGCGTAGCTAGGTTACACTGACAAAAGTAAGCAAACCAAGACTTACCAATGAATAGTGAAACCGCGATTAGAATCTTATGAATACCCTGCAAGTTCCTTATTAATCCTTCATCGTACAGCTCATACATACATTAGCCTTTCAGAATCCTGCAAGATAAAGAGCTAGGGAAGGAAAAACAGGCGATGCGAAGTGTGAGATAATCCAATTGCGCGCCAGCAAAGTGAGGGGCGGTGATGATTTCGGGGACGTATACGGGAGTAGCCAGTCTAGATTTCTATGTAATTAGCGATAAACAGGGGACCGGAATCGTATAGGGATTTCCTGCAGGGTCCCCCTCGTTACCTAAGACATACCAACGTCTTCAACAAACACCAAGTATGGCAACCTGATGATCGTGAACCGCTGCTACTGACATATCGCGCTCTATTTCGGCCGATTTGGGGGGCGAATGACTTCTGGTCTAATACCATACCAACGCTTTGTCCGGCGAACATAGCATCGTTAGAATAGTGTTCTGAGGTAGCAATGACATCACCATCGGCAAGAAGACATCCCCGAAGACAATATCCACTTACGCCCACATCACCATCACAGGCTATCCACCCCTATCCACTTACACGCTTCATACACATACCTTAGCCCGCAGAGTGCCGAAGACGAGCACAGAGCTCCAAGGCCACGCATGCATACATGGGTACCGACCTAAGGCGATGATGGGAGGGAAACCTTGGTGGCTTCGGGTTAGCTGTCAGCTATAAACAGCGGTGCTCCCTGCCTAGCTGTCCGAGAGGTCTTGTTTCTGCTAGTTCATCACATTGCCCCTCCTCGCACTAACACCCCATCTTCTTTGAATCGAAGCCAGCCCCTATTCTCTTTGTATTCCATCTACTGCCAACCAACCCTTTCAACTCTTCAAATCGACATAACAAACCTCTATCACGATGCCTCAGGGAATCCCGACTGCCAGCAAGCTCTTGGACCTGCTCAGCCTCAAGGGCAAGGTCATCGTCGTGACCGGCGCGTCCGGTGCTCGCGGCATGGGCATTGAGGCCGCGCGGGGTGCCGCCGAGATGGGCGCCGACGTGGCCATCACCTACGCCTCGCGCAAGGAGGGTGCCGAGAAGAACGTCGAGGAGCTGACCAAGGAGTACGGCATCAAGGCCAAGGCGTACAAGTGCAACGTCGGCGACTTCGCGTCGTGCGAGCAGCTGGTTAAGGACGTGCTCAACGACTTCGGCGGACGCATCGACGGCTTCGTCGCCAACGCCGGCGCCACAGCCGACCACGGCGTCCTCGACGGCTCTGTCGAGGAGTGGAACAAGGTCATCCATACCGATCTGAACGGCACGGCGTATTGTGCCAAGGCCGTCGGCCCCGTCTTCAAGAAGCAGGGCCACGGCTCCTTCGTCATCACTGCTTCCATGTCCGGCCACATTGCCAACTTCCCCCAGGAACAGACCTCGGTATGTCTCCCTTGCAATAAGCTATACCATACCATTGGTATAATGGTTCGCTTACTAACTCCTGACATTACAGTACAACGTTGCGAAGGCCGGCTGCATCCACCTGGCACGCTCGCTTGCCAACGAGTGGCGCGACTTTGCCCGCGTCAACAGCATCTCCCCCGGCTACATCGACACCGGCCTGTCCGACTTCATCGACGAGAAGACCCAGAACCTATGGCGGAGCATGATCCCTATGAACCGCAACGGCGACGCCAAGGAGCTCAAGGGCGCCTACGTCTACCTCCTATCCAACGCTAGCACGTACACGACGGGAGCCGACTTGGTCATTGATGGCGGCTACACCTGCCGGTAAACGAAGTTATGAGTATGAAAATGAAAGAGAGAATTATTGCGCATTAGATAGCCAAAAGCGTTTATATATGAATTGAAATAAATTGCTGTCCAAATCTAATTGGGGATCCATGGTCACGGCATAGAATGTAACCATGAACACTTACTCCTCCTCTAACCCTGTGCTTCATTGGTTACCGCACGTCGTAGCTGTCTCCACGAATGTGTTCTCCGACCAATATGGCCACCTTAGATCGGTACTTGCTTATTCAACTAGACCCAATGATTCGGCTCTCATGTTCCACTTGATATTGTTCGTATCGTTGCTCACCATACTTGCTCATACACTCACTTGGGGTGGAATATCCGCAATACCCTCGCCTCGGCTCAGTATAAGGCAGGTTGCTGAAGCACACACAAGTCAAAACACCTTCAAACTCACAGTGCAATACTCACCATCATATCCAAGAATATCCTTTGTGCGCTGGATCATATCGGCTTGTCCAGTCCCTCCTCACGACATGAACATGATGCCGAGCCTCCGATGGCACGGGCGAGTATCTAGAACCGATGATATCTTCTGAATATGGAAGGCTCGTGCATTGCTCAAGCTCACCAATATGGTTATCGCCGTTGAACCCTTAAACCAAACCTCATCGGCGCCGGGTAGCAGTTCTACACCCCCTCGCCCGTAATCCAAGAGGATCCTAGGGGGAAGATGTTCAGGGAATGGACCAAATTATCACGGCCCAGCAGTGTGCTTGTGCCTAGGTCAGATAGAAAATTAAGTAATCACGACACTTATTCCTCCCTGCTCAATCGCATTGCCTCATTCATTCATTCGCTCATTCGTCCTCTATGCATGTATCCGCGGAGGTCGCTCCGATTTGATCTGATCCAGCCTGATTTTTCTTCCCTTCTTCCTCAACTACTCGAGAAGAGAAGATGAGCGAGTTGAGTGGGATCGTCGAGACATCACCTTCAACGAGAGGAGATTAAAATCGGTAACTCTCTGGCCTTGGCCCTGGCCCTGGATCGGGATGAAGAAACAAAAGCACAGTACGAGAACGAGAACGTAGACAACCGTACGCGAGAACCGTGTGCCGTCGCAAAGGAATTGCTATCGCTGAGCTAATGACAATGACGATGACCTATCCCTCTTCTGTGCTTAACCCCGAAGGCTTTCCTACACTTTTCATGTTAATCCTGAAACCGAGAAAAATATAAAAAAGTTGCTGGCGCCATTCTTCGCGCGCTTATCAGCTCATGCTGATTGAACTTAAAATAATTGATTATGGAACAAGAAATCGTGAAGGACGCGGAATACCTAGTGGTTTTGGATTAGAGCGTATATTCCTTCTGCGTCAGCAATGGACGGGGCATCGTTTAATGAAACGCTTTGTCGTGATGACGCGGGGGGCATAGTGCCCGGGGTGGAAGATCCTGGAGCGATTGCGATGGGTGGGATTATCGTGTGGCGGTGACAGGGAGTGTGCACATGTAGGGACATAACCTACTCCATGGGGTTGGAGTGAAGTTGAAGATAGCTGCTCCGCTTAATAGGTACGTGCGTAGGAGTCGTTGTCTCCTCGTCAAAATGGTAGCAGGTAAGTAAGTCTGCATCTTTCCATAGGCTAGTTAAGGCGGATGAAGTTTTTCGTATGTCTCAGCCACACGCGGTCCCTCCCTTCCTGCCTGCCCTTGTTTATGTCGTTTAACCTTTATATGTTACCGCGCGGGTAAGTGAGTGACTGTGCGTAGTCGGGGCCAGGCATATCGGAATCCTACTAGCAGGGTAGGTAGTAAACAAGAAGCGATAAGAAAGAGGCCAAGCTAACCTAGAATCTCATTATCGAAAAGTAGGAAAACTGCATACACAAACACATGGCCGCAAAACTTGCGACATGCAGTTTCAATATAAGGCCGGAATCCGAAAAGTCTGCTTGTCTTACTTATCCCTACTTATCTGTCATCTATGTCAGCAGAGCGGTGTTGTAAGTCCGTGTCTTTTGCTGATCTCATCCCCTTCATCCCCTCACGTAACAACACTCCTATGCCTCGATCCACTTAATAGTACGATTAATCCACCTTATCTACCTATAGCTACCTAGGTAGTCAGTATCTTGCATCATCTGATAGCGGGGGAAAAGGTATGTAGGTGACATCGATACTACTGTATCTATCCAGACTGCCTTACCTGACTGGCATACATTACCTTACCTGACCTCACCTACTACCTTATTGTCTATCCGGCTGTTCTAGACGCAGCACTGCGCGTGCAAGATTCTATACATTATTTCCCCGCGTTGGGGTCGCTACGTGCTTTACCTACACATCTGCACATAACTTACCTAAGGTTAGTAGGGCAGAAGCCAGGATCTATCTTGTTAATCAGCCCGACTACATGTACTTACTGGGGTAAGAAGAGTCAAAAGATAAGACCTTTTTTTGCGGGCTCGGCCCCCTCCCGGCTCCTTGGGACGGCATAGTACAGCATAGGTAGAAGACAACATTCCGTGCATTGTCGATCGTCTCAATACATGACGTTGTGGTGAAGATTTATTTATGTAAATTGGCGATCGTCTGTGTACTACCTATGTATCTGCACTAGCGATCCGTCATCAGATAGTACCTATAGACCTACTATACTTACCAGATAGAAATTGTGCATAAGCATATAGACTTATATGTCCGGTGCCTTAGAGAATTTGCGTAAATAACTCAACGGAAAATTTAGGCAGGTACATTATACTTAGCGTCCTGAATGACTTGATACGATCTGTATTTGTACAAGTTCACTGAAGATAATTCTATAGAAGAGCCTCAATGGCGCGAAATAACTGTTTAGGCTTCTAGCTAGGCAATTCTCCCGTCCGATCTTAGGTAGGTACCTACCGGGGTTAGTCAGACTAGGGGCTCCGGACCAGGCGTAACACCATGTGGCGCCAGCGGCGAACAAAGTCCGTCTCCTTTCGAGATTTGATTCATCTGACTACCACACTGCCTATTGGCTACCTCATGCCGGCAATTCTGGTTCACTAATCCGCACGTATGCTGTAATATTATTTTGTGTATGATACTGCAGGCGCACTGTTATTTACACTAGGTATGAGCTTATGTCTGCAGGTTCTAAGCTAGGTACCTACCTACTTACTCTACGGCGGACTTAATGGTCTAATCATTCAAATATATATACTTACATATGTCGTGACCTGGTCTCTGAGAGTTTGCTACTTCAAAAATTCACCGATCTCCATACGTAGACCAAAAAGCGGCTGCTCCGCTCCTCTATAATAGCTTCTATAATAGCTTCAACTACCAAGATAACTAACACTATTCTTGGACCGCACTCTCCTCCAGTAATCGCAGCATTTGCTTCTGTGGGGAAGATTTTAAAGGCGCGATAAGGGTTGACTCGAAAGGCGCCGGTAAACGGAACCCCGAGGGTGTTTGCATTTAATAGTCCGGGGTTTTAATCTGGCTTGCCCACCCTCCAATTCTGGCAGGGAAAAAAGAGGTCCCTGCATATCAAATACAAAGGAACCTCCAATCCTTCCTTCCGCGCTTCCGTCTCCGTCTCCCCTTTTTCCCGTCCCGTTTTACGCAATCAAAACGTGGGAGCAAGGTGCCACAACGGAGGGAGATGACTGCTGCCTCGCAAAAAACGTCCGACTCGGACCCGAAAGCGATCCAGACCGTCGGCGATGGCATAGTGTCTGATGATGAGACCAATTTAGGGGTAGACGAGAAGAAACTGTTGCGCAAACTGGACTTGCACATCATCCCCCTGGTTATGTTACTTTGTGAGTTGAAGCCGGTCCCTTCCAACCTTTTTATCTTCCCTGTACAAAGTCATCTTGCGCTAGTTGGCTAACTTTTGACAATACAAGACACATTTAGCTTTTTGGACAGGTTAGTGTTTCCAAGACATCCAAGATCCTTGCATGTGGTATTCAGGGGCTGACGGTGTCTGTTTAGAGTGAATATTGGCAATGCACGGCTCTACAATCTAGAAGCCGACCTTGGCCTGACTCCCCAGCAATTTCAAGTTGCTGTATCGATTCTTTTTGTCACGTGTAAGTCGGGTCATCGGGAGGTTTCACACGCTTTTTAATGAGGTAATCACAGACATGGTGCTTCATCAAGCGCTGGACTTAAAGAGTTGATGTCGACTAACATTATATCCAGACCTGCTATTTGAGATACCCTCGAATCTTGTTTTGAAGCCGTTCGGGCCGCAGCGTTGGTTGGCATTCATTGTGTTTGTTTGGGGAGTGTTGGCGCTATGCACGGGATTTGTCCAAAACTTCGGCCAACTAGTTGCTTTGCGTGTTTTGCTGGGCGCATTCGAAGCTGGACTGTTCCCCGGGCTTAACGTATACCTCACATTCTTCTACACGAAGCGCGAGCTCGCATTGCGCGTGGGATATTTGTTCGTCAGTGCCGCAGTCGCTGGTGCACTCGGAGGTCTGCTCGCCTACGGCATCGGTCATTTGGACGGTGTGCGTGGTATGAGCGGCTGGCGATGGATTATGATTATTGAGGGACTCCCTACAATATTGTTGGGATTCGTGACCTTCTTCTTGTTGCCCAATGACCCCGAACACGCATATTTCTTGACTCCGGAGGAGAAGAAATTCATGGTCGTGAGAACTCAACGTCATTATGGGTCTACCACGAGTGCCCAGCAATTTAGCAAGGAAGACATGGTGAAGGCATTCAAGGACTGGAAGGTTTGGCTTTTCTGTATTGGCCAGTTTGGATGCGACACGATGCTCTATGGTAAGTACTGTGCTGAGCGACGTCGTATATGTTCAGAACTTGATGAACCTAACGATATTAGGCTTTTCGACTTTTCTCCCGACTATTATCAAAGGCTTAGGTTCTTGGTCGACGGCGGAGATCCAACTGCTCACGATTCCATGTTACGGTCTTGGCGCAATCACGTACATGACAATCGCCTTCATTTCAGATCGAAAGCAGATTCGAGGATTATTCTGCGTAATTTTCGGTTCAATCAGCATCATCGGCTATGGAATTTTAATTTCCAATACCTCGGCGGCCGTCCACTATTTTGGGTACGTTTGAGGCCCAGTTCTAGTATCGCTCGACGAGCTAACGTGTAACAGGTGCTTTTTGATTGCGACGGGGCTGTATGTGGTGGTTGGTCTGCCTTTGGCCTGGGTGAGTCACTGATATCGGAAAACTGCTATGTATTCATAATGCTGACGATTTGAGAACAGCTTCCTACTAATAGTCCGCGATACGGCAAACGTACGACTGCCAATGGTATGCAGCTCACCATTGGTAACGCAAGTGGCATCATGACGTCGTTCATATAGTGAGTTCCATTATAGGCATAGTAATTTCGACCACATTACTAACATTGAGATAGTGCAAGTACCGACGCACCGAGATACATTAAGGGCAATGGTATATCCTTGGCCTTGGTAGGAGTGGCGGTGATTTCGTTCAGCACACTATGGTTCTGGTTCGCGAGAGAAAACGCTAGACGTGATAAGGACCTAATCAGACCAGAACACGAGAACCTATCCGAAGAAGAGTTGGCGGAGCTAGGGGATGAGAGCCCGAGATTCCGGTATACAATTTGATATGCTTCGTTAGAACGATCGACAATTAGCCATAGAGTAAACGCGAAAACTCGCGAAGATTTCGAATTGAGGATAGCGTCCTACTGCTGTCTACTATATTTGCGTGCATGGTTAGAAAGGCATAAGCGTATGGTACTTTGCATCATTTAATTGCACAGGTCGGCGATGAACACGAAAATGGGAAGATACACGCGAGGCATGGACGACACGGCTCGGAACAGAGAAAAACATCAAACTTTGCGAAAGTAAAAAATAGTAGGTATTTCGTATTAATATTTGCCATAGGTTTAGTGACTTGAAAATAGAATGCGAGAGGCAATATTGGTTGGTAGTACGTGGTAGCCAGTGTGATGGCTGACCTTAGGTATAATATTTCGAAGCTTGCCGTTCTCTTATGTTTGTGCACAGACCACTTTGCTCTCCACCCAACATAGGTGGATACCTCCTTCCGTAAGTGCTGTCGCGCGACACGGGTAGGTACCTCGACCTTTTCCAGAGCCTGAAGCGCGTTTCCCTTTAATTGACTTTTGGCGTCGTGACATCACCCACCTTCTCAATTTATTTCCATCCTCACTTTTGCACCTTGGAGATAACGAGCATAGCACACATCGCCTCTCAAGACATTACTCGTTATTTTAAGGCTAATTGGATATAATGGGTATTAAAAATCTTTTTTCCGTCATCAAAGATGAGGCGCCAGCCGCGATTAAAGAAGGGGACATTAAGAACCAGTTCGGTCGCAAAGTTGCTATTGTAAGTTATTACGCCTTCATTTAAACTGGCGGTCGCACGTAACTAACTGCTGGCTTCACAGGATGCGTAAGCGATTTTAGAGATGTCCAAAATGTCACGACTGCAATACTGATGTTATACCTCCCTCAGCTCCATGAGCATTTACAGTTTCCTCATCGCGGTACGATCCGATGGCCAGCAACTGATGAACGAGTCCGGTGATACCACATCTCATCTCATGGGCATGTTCTACCGCACACTACGCATGGTGGACAATGGAATAAAGCCGCTCTACGTCTTCGACGGTGCACCCCCGAAGCTAAAGTCTGGGGAGTTGGCTAAGCGATTTCAACGCAAAGCTGAAGCCAACGAGGATCTCGAAGAGGCCAAAGAAACCGGTACCGCTGAAGATGTGGAGAAGTTTTCGCGCCGAACAGTCCGAGTTACGCGAGAACACAATACTGAGTGTCAGCAGCTGCTCAAGCTGATGGGTATCCCCTATATAGTCGCACCGACCGAAGCTGAGGCGCAGTGCGCTGTACTTGCCAGAGCCGGAAAGGTTTACGCTGCAGCTAGTGAGGATATGGATACCCTGTGCTTCGACAGTCCTATTCTCCTGCGACACTTGACTTTCAGCGAGCAGAGAAAGGAGCCAATTCAAGAGATCTCCGTAGAGAAGGTCCTCGAGGGCCTGCAAATGGATCGCAAACAAGTATGTTCAACACCGAAACCAAATTGACCAGGCCTTTGTTAACAGTATCAGTTTGTGGATCTTTGCATTCTACTTGGTTGCGACTACCTCGACCCCGTCCCCAAAATCGGCCCGTCTACCGCATTGAAACTGATCCGCGAGCACGGAACGCTTGAAAAGGTGGTTGAGTACATCGAGAACGACCCCAAGAAGAAATACACAATGCCGGATGACTGGCCCTATAAGGATGCCCGAGCTTTGTTCTTTGAGCCCGACGTTCGGAAGGCCGACGACCCGCTCTGCGATTTCAAATGGGAGAAGCCCGACACCGAAGGTCTGGTCAAATTCCTTTGCACCGATAAGGGTTTCAATGAGGACCGTGTCCGAGCCGGTGCTGCTAGACTCGAAAAGGGCGTCAAAACCTCACAGCAGGCGCGACTGGAGGGGTTTTTCAAGCCCATTCCCAAGACAGATGCAGAGAAGGCTGCATTAAAGCGGAAGAACGAGGAACAGAACGAGGCTAAAAAGAAGAAGATTAAAGAGGAGAAGAAAGAGAAAGCTAAGGCAAAGAGTCGGCCCCGAGGAGCAGCCTAGATCTACCATTTCAGCTTTGACAGAATGCGCCACCACACTCGGGTTTTCTTCCACGAGATTTAAGGGTCTAGGTAAACGCGCATTCTGATATTCGTTTTCGTTGTCGTCATGGCGTTATTGGTAAGCAGGAGAGCGGCGTTCTGGGCAACTAAACAGGGTAACGGTGTATTACCACAGGACATCGGGAACTCAGGGAAGGGATAAGCACTCTGGTTGGTCGACATTATGCTTGCTATATAGCTCTATTTCCGTCACGAGCATTTGCATTAAGCAAGTAAATAATACTTGAATAAGCTTGAGCTACACATAGCTTCATAAGAATATGACTCCATGAACCACATTATTATATATTATATAATTACACAGAAGTATCTACTCGTACAAGACTCTTTCGTATGGCTCCCGCGTAGTGAATCCGCCTTTAAGGATGTGTTGTGCGAGTGCTGCGGCTTGACCGCCAGGCTGTCATATTGATAGTTCAACGAAAGCTTCGGAAATCTGTCATGCATCGTCACTGCGCCACCACATTTTGCTCAAGCGTCATCATATCGCCACGAGTTCGAAAAGGACGCAGTGAGACGGGTGCTTTATTAAATGTACCGGAACATGTTGTTCTTGACACTCCGTTTCATGGCGACGGGTTTGCCGTCCTCGTACTCGACCCCTGCCTCCCCGCCGTCGCCCGCTGTGCCGGACATCTTTTGCCTTAGTTCCTCGTCTAGCTCAGACATTGTCTTCTTCTTCTTTTTATTCATTCCTTGGTCACTATTGGATTTTGCTTGTGTTGATGTTGATATTGATGCCGATGTCGATGTTGGTGTTGGGGGTTTATTGTTTGAAGAGGTGACGTCATGGGTGGCTGTTGTTGATAAGTCTGCCTCTTGTGGCTCGGCGGCTTGCGAGGCGATGAATCGTTGCCACAGGTAACTTCGTCTGCTCCTCCTTAAGGATTCCTTTAAACAGGAGAATATGCGGGGTGTAACTGCTATTGTACGGTACATTTTGGGGAGTGATGTATAAGGGTTTGGATATTTAATGAGTGCTTGGTATTTAAGTTCTCGAGATTGGGTAAGTAAATGTAGGTGCAGATGTTCGTTCATCAGGGTCTCCTGTGTGGATGCGCCCCACAAATAGCTTGCGAGATGGCGGTAGAAAAGGACCCCCGGGATCAGAATCAACTCTCCATGGTAACACTCTCCTATGCGGGCCATATTACCCTATGGAGATGTTTGTACTGTACTATGTAGATGCCGCTGTCTAGCAAATATGACCAAGTGATGTTGTACCTCTCACTTCCTGTCACACACACAGGGGTCCGACGCCCGTTCACGCTACCGTTTTACGCCCGGTTCCGCCGTATCGGTAAAAAGCACTGGGTCCTACAGGAGCAATTATTGATGAGGCTCTTAAAGTCCCACCCCCGCCTTGCTAGGTAATGATGCCTAAGCAAGAGAGAGCGTAAGCCTGCCGCACACACTTTTAGTATCGACTCACCTACCTACTTCTGGACTAATCACCTGAATAATATCTTAGCCGCATGCTCGGTATGACTGTTTAATATAATCTATTGCGTCTCGATAAGGTATAGCCTTATAGGACGAGACACGACTTTTTATTACCCTAGCTAGGCAGACACAATAGTTCAAGCGGCCGGCCCCGCGATCGCTTCTCACCAACTGATAGCAAACCGCTGCTAATTCACGGGCGCATGGGAGTGCGGCTGTGCTACCTACGCCATTTCCTTCTCCATGTCTAAGATAAGAATGGGAGCCTGGAGGGATTGTGTGTGTGTGTGTGTGTGTGGATGTATGTCTTTTCTTTTCAACCTCGCCCGGCTGCTAGGAGTATTATGCATGTCAAGCCCCAACCCGTCGGGCTGGCTCAGCTCCGTGAATGCGTTTCTACCTAACGGTGGTAGGTAAAGTGAGAGGAGGCACAAAAAGTAAGCACACACAAATGCTGATATAAGTCCTAACGGCCAAGCCCGTTGGTCATCATGAAATGAATATATAAATGTCTAGGCAGTGCCTAGCTGCTCACCCGGGCAAAGGGCTTGATAGTTGGACTTCTTTTCTCTCGCTCATTCTTACTTACTGCCCGCCTGTGAAAAAACTATTTGCCATATTCTTCTCTCACGCCTTGCTCGTTGCCCCTGGAACGAGGCTGATTGAAGTAACCCTATCTACGTTTCATCAGAACAAGTAGATATTTCAACACCCTCATTTTACCTTTCCATCAAAGCCCGACTACATCTCATCTCACTTCACCTGGTCTCTATCTCCATTTTATCTCAACTGAGCACGCATCAAAGTTACACCACATCCACAAGCCACCACCATCAACAGCCAAGACTGCCTTCCTTCCTCTCTCTCTCTCCACAAAAACCATCAAATCATACATCAGTCATGCCTGCATACTACCAGGACCGCTCGCTCCACCATCACCGCCACCGGCACCACCACCCCAAAGACGGGTACGAGCTAGCGCAATACCTGGGGCGGGAACTATCATACAGTTCCAAGCCGACGCGGTACATCATCAACGAGGGAAAGCTGATCATCGACGAGCGGAGCCTCGACGACACGCACACGTTCAGCCACAGCCACCACGCCTTCAATAAAAGCGGCAAGACCACCACGGTAGTCTACAACGCCCCCGGGTCGACTATGTGGATTGAGAACAAACACTCAAACAGTGGCGTACATGGTTCGCGGCATTACGACTCGCTGTCGCTTTCGCTGTCGACGGCGATGGAGTGCAGGGGTTGCTTGAGACTCCGCGACCGCTGCTATGGCGGCTATTGCTCCGATTGCATACTCGATCGCGATAGAAGTAGCGCAAGACGCTACGAGGAGATTGTTTATGATGACCGCTCGAGGTATGTTGAGTACCCTGAGCGAAAGGTCATTGGGTGGCGTTAGGTATGAGTATACATAGGTACTTGCGAATTTGCTACTGTCGCTGTGGTGAGGTCTGCATGTTTCACAGGTTGAGAAGGTGTATGGCCTTTGGAGGGCTTTGCGGGGTGCGCTGTATTTGTACTCGTTTGGGAGTGTAGTAGCGCGTCTTAGATATTGAAGATAAAGGTGGCTATGGGTAGGTAAGTAACTACGGGGCGTTGTGGCGCTGGGGGATTTAATGATGCACCGTGGGCAGACCTTGATGGTGTCTACGGAAGACATACGAACTATGGACGCTGAGTGGTCTTGTTTTATTCTGCTACTTTTCGGTATCTTTATGACTTATGGTTACGCGTGCTATGATAACGATTTAGCAGTTACGTTAGAATATTCATGATTCGTTGTCGATTATACATCCACTCAATCATCCATCCTTGCAGTCAGTCACTTGTTCCTTTCGTGCCACCCTTTCATACTGGTGGTAAGAAGCTAGTATGTGAGGAATACATAGGTTAGATCGGTTGATCACTTTGCAGGCTGCTGTCAAGAGATCGAGAGCAGGTCACACATATAAATAAGTTCTGAAGTCTCATTTAGTTTCTTTGCTGAACCCCCAACAATCAATATCCAAACCTTCAACTAAGCACACCTGTGGAATCTCGTACGGCTAGAGAACATCAAGCTACCTTGCTTCTTTCCCCCAAGGAGCGAAGAACATTTAGCGAAGAGGAAGGGTAGGCCTGTAGCCGCCCGGCTTGGTGCCCGTAGCCTTCTTCAGGCGTTGGTACTGCGCCGGGTTGGTAACGTCGTCGAAGCGTGCGTTACGGTGGTACACGGAGACCTGGATGAAAGGGTTATCCTCAGGGATTGGGAAGTCGCGTCCACCATGCTGTTCGAATCATCGTATCCATCAGTTAAAGTCAGAGGAAGTAGAGATAAAGAAGTTAAATGAAAAATTTGCGAGAAGGTACTCGCAATGAGAGAGAGATATGGTGAGCAGACACGTACAGATCTAACGCGCCAATGCAGGTTCTTCTCCAGATACTGATCCACTGTCTCAGACTCCAAGCTCGCTAGCGAGGGGATTCCAGGCGGGAGCTGCGCGGATTCACCACCGTTACCACCCTGGAGACGAGCGACCAGCGCCCCGGTGATGGGGACTTGCCCTCGCGACTTGCTGCCCTCGTCGCGCTTGCGCTTGCAGGCCTGGCATCCGCCGCGGCCGGTTTCCTGTTGGGGTAAGACAGGGTTGCTGAAGGTATAAACGAAGCCGACGTGCTGTGAGTGCGTGGCCAGAGGGCCGTCGTTATTGTTGAGATGCTCCGGGTCGCCGATGAATAGGTAGATTGTGTAGGGGACACCGCCGAAGGCAAATCTATGTATTTCATTTTCTATGTCAGTAGCATGTTTCCACGGTTGCCCGGCCTGATATGCGAGAAGACGACGAACCTGTCATAAGTGATGTTGACGATGATGTCCTTGGTCCACTGTTCAAACCCTAGGCCCGCTACCGCTTGATTGCTGCTGCTGCCGGTATCGCTACCATACAAGTTCTTGATCTGGCTCTGCACATCGGCGATGTACTTGTCCTCGTCGAACTTACCATTGCCGTTCAGGTACTTGTCCAGCCATGGCTGCAGCTCGGGGTACGTGTACCCGAACTGTGCCCAGTCCCGCACGGTGTCGGGGGTGTAGTAAGTACCGATTTTGTCGCTATGGAAGGGAGCCAGATACGTGGACGGCGTGTCGGTGTCGCCCTCCCCGATGTACCAGTTTCCGTCGTCCGTGAGCTGCTCGTCCTTGTCCTCGAACCAGTTCTTGTCGGTTCGCTTCTCATTGACGGCTTGCCAGAGAGCGAAGAGGCGGTCGACGTTACTGCAGGCGTCCGAAAGCTTAGCATCAGTGGGCTGGACTTGTGCAGGTATGAGAGTGGGAGGTGTGGTGAGTGCGGGGATGAAGGATTAGTGGAAAACGTACCAATGGTGGAAGAAGAAAATAGGATCGAATCCAGCTACCGGGACCTCAGTCATGTGACCAATGTATTTATCAGTGCCGCCCGTCCAGTTGTGGATGTTGTTATGCACGAATTCCAGATTAAGGAAGGCCGAGGGGGCGTCCGGGTTATATTGCTTCGATGTATCGAACTTGGTCGTGGCGAACTGGGTGTAGGTACTGATGTAGTCCCGGACGTAAAGACGGTACACCATTTCTCTAAGAGGCACGTTTTCGGGGCCGCTGGGTTTGTTATACCAGTCGTGGCCGTCCATGGCGTCAGCGACTTTGGAGTTGTCAACCACGCCGTCAATCCAATCTTCTGAACTCTTTGATGACTCGGGAGAGTAAACCGCCCAGCGGGATGTACCCACGCATCTCTCGAACTGCGGTGCGGGTTAGTCGACTAGAGTATATCACTTCAAATGAGGGAATAATTTCAGCAAAAAAAAAAGGTGTATAATACATACCGGAATGTCCTCCGGGTCATCTGGGACATTTGTGACACCATACTCATACATCGGTTTATTTCCGGGCATGACGAACTTATACATCGGGTTGTCGATGTATACGACAGTGACACCATCGTTGAGATCATATACTCCGATACGCGGCTCTTTTGCGATGAGAGGAACATCATAGATGGGTGATGATTTCCCTGGGCGGGTTTTCTTCTGTGCCCAATCCCAGTACGGGAGGCGCCAGCTGTTGGCGGCGTCGGTCCAGGCCGACTGAGAAGTTGCAGGTAACTTGGGGATGATCTTCTCTATCATGATAGACGATCAGGGCTTACCTCGAAGAGCAAAACGTATGGCCGATGCCAGCACTTGAACACTCAAAGTCAGTACTTGTCATCTTAGTAATCACCTTAACAAGCTTTCATGCCCTTGACCTTCTCTATACGGCATTCTACTCATGGTACAGCACGGGTTAAGGAGATGACTTCGAAGGGCGCTTACCGGGAAGAGTATGCTATCATGAGTGCAGTAGCCTTCCTGTGGTGTCACGGGACTAGTATCCTCGTCCCAAGGCTGGTAAGGCATGCCATGAATTCCTGCAGATAGATGAGACTGATTAGTTTCTGGTCATCCCGGGTAACCCTTCATTTGTTGATACGCACCTCCGATTTGAAAGAAAGAGAGCTTGTCAGTGGGGTCCCTGGCTTGAAACGATTGGAGAGCGTAGAGGAACAAACTGTTCTGAATCAAATGCTCCTCGGTCTGTCCCGGATACCAGGTGTCGGCCTCATAACGAATCGGAATGGCGGGGTAGATGCTTCCCGCGGGGATACCAATGATGGGGTATGTTGGTGCTGGGTCCAGGCACTAGACAGGAATCATATCAGTATGTTCCTCTTTGGTGAGAGTTGTTTGAATTTTAGGAACGTCTCTCGTAGGTTCCTATGGCGTAACAACAATCTGGTCCACATTGTCCCCTTTACCTGACACTTGAGTGTAGTAGCCAACAGAGGATTTACTTACAATGCTACGTGACACATTCCAGTCATCAGCCGCTTGATTAGTCGTTGAAGTTAATGTGGTTGCAAACAAGTTCACGTGGTCGTGACGGAGAAGGTAGAAGAGTACAATCTTGGTTGACGCTGGGCCACGATGGATGACGCCTGCTAGGCCGGATCTGGGAACTAGAGCATCGTCTAGTGCTACCTTTTGCGGTTGTGTGATGGCTCCATTCTCGTCGACTCTAAGACGATAGACTTCATTCTTATCCGTGGTGTAGAAACACCAAAAATTGTTACCATCGTCTAAAGCCGTAATGGCTCCTCGAGGTGAGAGAGCAAAACTGTTAGACACCGTGTAGCTAGCATAATCTAGAAATGACTGTTAGTCGAAAGGCAAATAATACACTTTCTTTCACAGATAAAGTTAAAGGACAGAACAAGTGGGGGCGTATGGGCAAGGTGTATAGGTCCGCACGTACCGCTGAGCCCCTGGTCTTGAGATGATCCAAGCATTAGGTTGTCGTATTGGAAGAAAACCACAGGATCCTTGTTGTCCACAGTTTGCACAACCTCAATACCGGGCTGAGGAGGAACGACAGCAAGAGGTGTGCCATATAGTGGTGGATCATCTAAAGGTGGATTGCCGGTTTGCCAACCATAATCGGGGCTATTGTTGACAAGGATGATGTTTCCGGTTGGGGTAGTGTCTTGGTAGTAAAGACAGATGAATTGATAGCCGCCCGAGTTGGTCAGCTTGATGGCAGTTAGACTGGAGTACTCGGCAGCTACCCAGCCAGTCTCGTAGATGGTGCCATCTGTCCAGTCGGTGCCGTCCTGGCTAGTGACGCTTCTGATGCGGTTGCCCGGATCGAGGTAGAACACATAACGCTGGAGATATCGTTAGCATAGATCCAAATGTGTAGATATATTGGGCGGGATGATGATACCTGGCTTTCAAAATAGACAGCAGCCAAAGGAGTAAATCGCTTGGCAGCAAAATCCCTGCCGCTCATTGTCATGTCAATAGCATTTTGGGTACCGGTAGGCTGATAGGTATCATTTTCTCCGGCGAGTCGACCCTGAATCTCTACAATTCGACCATCGTAGAGCTGTGCGTACGTGTAGATCTCATCCTTGCTAACTATAGAGGCCGCAACGGCAGTATTAGGGAGGAATTTGAGTTCCATTGTCTCGAGTGTAATGTGATTTCTTGTGTAAGATCTTGTTCAGATGAAAGCGTGACAACTAATAAATAGTATAGATTCAGGAAGGGGGTGAGAAGAGAGCATATATAATAGCATCTTCCTTGCGTCTCTAGTACTCGCTATTCAGCAAAGCGCTTCGCTTCTGCCGATAGTCCCATCCTGTCTAAGTTAGAATATTGTTGCTATCACCTCCCATCAACCCCCTATTCGGGATGCAACTTGTTTCGTCACTACGACCCCCGATATCACTGTCTACGGTTCATAACCCTTGATACCTTTGCATATTGCGCCTTGCAAGTTGAAAATACTGTTCTCAATTCGGAGTACTCGTGGAAGCTGAACTCATGCATGCATCTCGTTTCACAGCATGTGAAGTATTGAAACGTTGGGGGGTCGGTTCTTCAAGGCTCTCAAAAAAACTATCGTCAGATATAACCGAGGACCCAATGACTACCCATCTTACTAGGGGCTCGTACATAACTTTGGGATTGCACAATCTACTATCGGATGCCGGATGCTGAGATGGTCAGTTCGCGAGGGGTCTGGCAAGCATTCTATACCTCTTCAATGCCGTTGTCAACAACAATAAATGCAACAGTCCCACAGCATACTCGGTATGCATGGTGAAGTGGCGCAAGTTATAAGAGGCGTGAGGGGTTTGAGTCGGGCCCTTCGGGCTCTGTGTCACATGCCCGCGGTTTGGTAGGGCGTTGCCTGAGCTTCAGCTGCTACCAGACACTGACTTATTTCGAAAGACATAAGTTACCTGGTGTTATAGACGGAACACCGACAAGAATAGACAATAGGCAACCTGCGCAAATGTGGTTACATAACGCTGCAGCAAAGTGGACTCTGTTAGTAAGCGGCTGGAAACCCATAGAATGGACCCTGTAAAGCGGCTTGACCCGTGACAGTTAATACATGCTATATCAGTAGTGACCAACCAATGAATCTACGATATTCTGTTTATAACTGGACCTGTCATCAGACTAAGACATACCCCACACGTAAGGCAATTTTATCCGGGCTGGACCGGGCACCTACTAGGTGGGAGCTTGCATGCATTGTTGCAATATTGACTTCTGCATCTAACTAACTCACGGGAGTTTGGCGCAGAATGGTTTCAGCTTGCTCGATGTCTATCGTTCATTACTGAAGCACACGAACTGGGGATTAGCTTCACGCCAAGGTACGAGGGCATACGACAACCGCTGGACGTTTATCAACCAGTTTCCACGCGATGTTGACGATCTAAACTTTGGTTTGCTGGATCAGTATAACTCATCGCATCAACTGACGATGATCGCCTACGTCTTGGCTTAGTTCGAATCAAAGTAGTCGCCGAGGTCATGCATCCATATGCCGTTGGGAGTCATGTTGGTACCAGCACGTATCTACATCCGAGCCGAAGCCCCTATCATATTCGACATGTCGTGTTTCGTTGCGCCTGATAGGGCAATGTGACCATCAAGGTTACATGATTATCTAGACCTGACAACGCAATGGGTAGGTATGTTTTCACCACTTAAAGCAGCTTGCAGGACCCGCTCGATTCCGGAGCAGAAGGGCCGCTACTTGGGCTTATCTACCATAAGATATCTTGACGACGACGACGAAATTCGTAGAACTCCATCGTAGAACGTACATCATACAGCTTCACTTAGTTGAAACGCGGTTGCGGGAAAGTGGAAATTACCATCAAGGAAGTCAGGATATTGATTATGCGGTCAAGGTTCACTCGCAGCGACAACATGCTGAGGAGTCAGGTCGGATAACGGATGTACTTATATACCTGATTGGACTATCACATATAGGACGACTAGAAGCACCGCGAGATAATCTCAGCTCATCCAAAGCTTCTTACTCTGTCTATATCAAACCCAGCATAGTTATAGGAATAGACTGCAGTTAACTGAATCTCTTACTTCAAAAAGTCTCTGTGGCCCCTCTTTAAAGAATATAGAGCGACCAACCTGGCTCGTCCCACTCTGACTAACAACGCGCGCCTTAATACACAAACTTTAGTTACTCTTTACTCCCCTTGCCCTCTAGTGTCTGCCCGTCGTAGCTATAAATTCTCGCTTCTATCGTCATCTACTAGGTAATTTCTTTCACACCTAATATGCAATGCACCTGGATAACCGCTCTGGAAATTTGGACAGCATGGGAGATACTATTCCGTATTCTTCGGTATGAGAGATCAAGGCTTATTTGCCCAACTGTGCTCTTCTTGGATGAAGCGAATGGCCTGGGCGATAGCCCTTGAAGTATCGCCAACCTTTTCATTGGTGAGCATAGGTCATAGATGTATTAGCAACGGATCACTTACAATTTCTTTGTTGAAAGCTTCAAAGTGACTCCCAGGGATCTCAAGTCCGCGCAGTCGCGGGCCGACCAGCGCCTGCCATTGACTGATCAGTTGGCGTCTCTCCGGACCGTCGCTGAGGAACGGACACCATTCGTCGCCTAGACTTTCGGCCTCGGCGCTCCGAAGTAATACCATCGGGAACCTCGCAGTCGCCGCCGCAGGTTTATACGCGGCGAGCATCGCGCTGTGCGTTTCAAAGTTACGCACTAGCCACTCAGGCTTCCCTGCAGAAACACGTCGCAGAATAGACATGGGAATGCCCTTGTGCGTAGTCGGACAAGGCGAGTCCACCATGATGACGCCCTGTACGGGCGCATTCTGCTCGTGCAAGATGCGCGCCACTCCATGAGCTATGACGCCGCCGAAAGACCACCCTGATAGGCCACATGTTAGTTTGTCTCCCATTACTAGACTTGCACAGACTGATCTTTAGGAAGTATGCTGCTACTGACCTCCGAGAAAGAAAGGCTCCGCCGTGTTGATAAGGCTCGCGTAGGCTGCGGCCATGTCACTGACGCTTCGGGGCTTGTTATCGGGATCACAGGAGATGCCGAATATGGTCCGACCGAGACTGCTGATTGCGCTGTACATACTACACACGCCGCTCCCGTCGTGGATGAGGTAGAGGGGCGCCGCCTTATCTGGCCCCCGTTGGATCAAGGCTAGACATTTGGATGCTGTCAGTCTCGCTTGTCTGTCAGGTTGCCTTGATGGTGGCGGCGCTTGTGGTTTGATAAGACGCACGATATCGTCGGGAGTCTGGCAGGATTCAAACTCTTTGTGAGGAATCTCTAGCCCGAATTGTACTTTGATCAAGTCTAGCATCTCGAAAGCCATGAAGGAATCCAGGCCTAGATGTTGCAAGTTGGACTTGCCGTTGACCCTATCTTTGGCGAGACCGGCTACCTCTGCCACGGCGCTGTATATTTGATCGACAGTGGGGGTATCGGCTGTGGCCTGGGAAAGGGCGACTCCATTGCTGCCGTTGGCCTTGATATCTCTAGCAGTCGTGGACGTTTGCATTGATGTGGAACGTTCTGCTTCTAGGCTATAGTCTTCGACCGGGGCTGCAATTCCGTTCATGCCGTTGATACCGCCACCATTCTTCTTGCTATAACCATCTGGACTGCCATGGTAACGTTGCCCATGGTAAGACGAATGCGTGGTCGGTACTGTAGCTTGCAACGACCTTGTGAACCCGTCCTTCCAAAGACGGCGGAAAACGATACCTTGTATGGACCCCACGAGCTTACCATCACTATCATAGGCGAAAGAGTTGCCGATGACGGCTTTATGAGTACTCGATATTTCCGTGTACAACCTAAAGGCCTCAGTATAGTCGACCTCGTCCGCACAGATATGAACGCTTTCGATCTCGACGCATATGCACACATCGGTAGCGCTGACGGCGCAGTTGGCGAGAAAACCTGCTGCGTGCAGGAGCGTGTCTACGAAGACGGGCTGAGACACGCTGTTCTCAAGCACAGCGGGCTGGCGGAGCCGAAAGGATCCCCACGCCGATTGCCCGCTGTCGCTAAGTTCGAGGTAGTCTATCGTCTGGTACAGCTCTGAGTAGGCTACTACCCGAGAGAATACCATCTCGTAGAGCATCTTCCGCTTGATCAGTTGGCCATGTTGCCCGGGCCCCCTGAAGCGTGCGCTCATCGTGTTTTCGTACTCAGACGTGCCGGCCTCATCTCGCTTTGGGAACTTCAAGAGACCTTCGCAATTCTTCTGATTCGCCGCGTTGCCTCCGGATGAGACCCTGAATGAAACGTCACCCGGCCGCCCCGTTGCCTTACTAAGCGTGACTTGAACCGCTGTATCAGAGGGCATGTGGGTGTCGTGGCGCACGATAGGCGACGAGAAGACTATGTTCTCCACGGTGACACCGCTGGCTTTGAGGTATTGGGAGCTGCGAGCTGCCTGGAGGGCTAGCTCAATGTACACGGATGCAGGGCAGATTGGTAAGCCGGCGACGCGGTGACCTGAGATGAACTCCTCGATCCTTTGATTGGCCTTGTAAGTTGGTTGGTCTTGCGACAGCATCTTCGGCATTGATTCAAGAGAGAGAAGCGATGCACTCGGAGCGTTCTGGGCGAGACTCGCTGGTGTACCACTTGCACTTCGTTGAGAATTAGAGGTTGTGTATGGGACCACAAACTCTTCCTGGCCAAAAGGATAAAGCGGCATGTCAACAAGCTGAACGTCTTGGCCCTCGTAGATTTTTTGAAAATCAAAGTCAAACCCGGAGCGCACTAGATGCGCTACAGACTGGCACACGGTCGTCCAGTTTTTGGCATCGCGGCGAAGTGAGCTGAGGTATTGAGCTGAGGGCTGTTGTAGTACTGCTCGCACCATAGGAAGCACGACGGGATGCGGCCCGATATCGAGAAATACAGTCTCGCCGTTGGTCATGGCTCTCGAGAAATCCTCGGCCGTCTCCCGAAAACGCACGGGATTGATTGCCTGCGAGGCAAAATATTCGTGGTTGATGTCACCAGGACGATGCATTCTGCCGTACAAACCCAAGCCCACCGGGATGCTCGGCTCCTGCAACAAAAATCTGGACACGTAGTCGGTGAATGGCAATCTTATAACTTCCATTGTCGGCGAATGGTAGCCAAAAGACACCTCAAGCTTCTTGGCCTTGATCCCGGCGGCTTGCAAAGAGCTGGCTAGATTGTCTATCTGGTCTGTAGGTCCGGATACGACGCACTGTTGCGGACTGTTGTCACATGCGATCGCTAGGCTGGTAGGAGAAGGGACCAATTCTGATAGGAAGTCTCGGATTTCTGGGGCACTGGCATTGGCAGAGAGCATGCTCGATGTTCCTACTTCGCACATCTCCTCCACCATCGTGGCTCTGCGTGCGATGATCAAGAGTGCGTCCTCCAGGCTCAAAACGTTGGCATGCACAAACGCTGCGTATTCCCCGAGACTGTGGCCGAGCAAGGCGTCGGGATGAATGCCCCACGATCTATAGAGACGTGCAAGGGCATATTCCACGGCGAAGACGGCGCAGTGAGTAGCTACCATGCTGCAATCTGCGAGCGTCTGTGTCGATGGAGCGGGAGGGTGTATGAGTGGTAGGATGGACGGGTATCCTGCTTCGGCGAGTATGCGCTCGCATTGCAAGATGTCCTCTCTGAACCTCGGTGTGGTTTCGAAGAGCTCTTTGCCCATGCCGACGTACTGGGACCCTTGGCCCGAAAACACAAAAACTACCCGGCGACGTGAATCCCCACGAACAGACGGCTCAAGAGATGAAAGACGAGTATGGCTGAGTGACTGGAAGAGCTCCTCGCTCGTGGAGGCTGCGACGACAAGCCGCGACTCGAGCATCGTCCGTCGGGCGGTGCTGGTGTATGCTAAGTCTCGAAGGTCTAGTTTTCTAAGACGATCATCTTGGAGTAGTAATTTGCGATAACGTTCGAGGCCCGCATTATCTTTAGCTGAGAGAACGAACACGTATGCGCTGTTCTCCTTGTTCTCCCGTGGCTCATCAGACTTATCTTTACAAGGGACATACTCTTCGAGGATGAGACAGGCGTTAGAACCGGCGGCACCAAAGTTATTTAAGAGCGCTCGTCGCGGCATGCCGTACAACCGAGGCCATTCTAGGAGCTGTTGAGGGATAACTGTATTGTCGCCTTTCAGGGCAGCAACTTTGGGATTCAGAACTTTGAGCCCGACCTGCGGGGGAGCTTGGCCATGCTTTATCATCATGAGCAGTTTGGCGAGACCTGCTGCGCCGGATGCAGCTTCAGCGTGGCCAATGTTGCCCTTGATAGAGGATATGAGCAGCGGGTTTGTTGAAGCACGCGCCTTGCTGAACACGCTGGTAATGCCCTCGAACTCAACCGGATCGCCGGCCTGACACAAATCGTCAGTATATAGCAAACCGCATAATTGTAATAATATTCTTATCTTACCTGTGTACCGGTCCCGTGTGCTTCGACCGCTGTGATACTCTGAGCGAGAATGCCGGACTGCGCCAAGACGGATTCGAACAACTGTTGTTGAGTTTTGGCATGAGGATGCGTGATCGATTCCGCATTTCCCGACTGGTTAAGTGCCGTTGCCTTGATGACACCGAGGATACGGTCGTTTTCAGAAACAGCATCGGACAGCCTCTTCAGGACAAACATGGCACCTCCCTCCCCACGACAATATCCATCTGCTTCGGCATCAAAGGGTCGACACTGGCTCTCGGAACTGAGAAAACGGGCACGGGCGAGACCTCGTTGCATCTGGAGTATGTAGGCGTCAGTTCAAGCTGTATGAAGTAGTAATAAGCAAGAAAGGGGGAAGAGGGGGAGAAGCTCACATCGGGACCGCAGATGACATTAACGCCTCCAGCAAGGGCTGCATTGCATTCTCTTGCGACCAATGCTCTGCAGGCTTGATGAATAGCTACTAGCGAGCCGGAGCATGCTGTGTCGACGACCACGGAGGGTCCCGTAAGGCCGAAGGAGTAAGAAATACGGCCGCTGAGAAAAGCCCGTAGCGTGCCTGGGCTGTAATACACGTCAAGCTCTTCCCTCATTCTATCGACGTAGTCACCTGTAGCAACACCGACGTAGCACCCGAACGTCTCGCGCCGAAAGCACTTGGTGGAGTCACCGACGTATCCAGCGTGTTGCAGGGCATGGAATGAGCATTGCAAAAGGACGCGTTGTTGAGGGTCCATAGACTTGGCCTCGCGGGGCGAGATGTCGAACAAGGTATTGTCGAAGGCCCATGGATTGCGAATGTAGTTGCCGTGATGGGGAGTGGTGTGGGTGTCTTTGCTATGATGACTCTGTTTTGGAAAACGGTCTTCAGGCACGGGCCTGACACAGTTTACACCCTCCTTGAGACTATCCCAGAACTCGTCCAGGGTTGAACCATTCGGAAAATCGAGGCCTACGCCAATAATGGCAATATCCTGATCATTTGTGCTGTAGTTGGAAATCAACTGGATGGTAGCATTCTCGTGCGATACGTCTCGCCTTCGGAGTGTACCGTCGACTGAGAGCGTTGATGATGGCATTAACAAGTGGGGATGTGGCCCGTAAACAACTGCAGTCCGTCTACGGCTTTCCATTCCCAAGGACTGAAGAACCTTGGTCCAGTCAACTGGCTTTACCAGTATCACTTCCAACACCTCCTGTGCTAGAGTCTTGCCACACTGGCCACTAGACAGTTTCGAGCCGTCGAATGGGTTGAAGATGACCCGGCGGACGTCTTGGAATGATGGAAGAATAATCCCCTTGCTCTCGAAGTCTTCTAGTATCGTGCTTACAAGCGGAGCCATTTGCTCCCCGCCGTGATATAATGCGTTGACATGGACCGGCCGGGCGACACAAGAAGCGGGCAGCCGAGACAAGAACTGTTCGAGAGCGGGACTCGGTCCACTGACGCTAACATTAGAGTCGCGTATGATAGCAGAGAGGGTTATCCGTAGTTCTGTCTAAAGTTGGAGAGTTCAACATCCAATGCATCACGCAGGTGAATATTAGGAGACTATCTCACCTGTACCTCAGAATTGAAGTGAGAAAGCAAGTCAGAGATTCTCGACTGACTCACACCACTCAAGTTGTACGCCCAGGGCCCATCTCCTGCCTCTGTCTGTCGTAATATACGTCTAGAATACTCGGCGGTGCGGTAACCGATCCAAAACGCAGCCCGAAACGCATGAAGGCCATTTTCAACGAAGTCCTCGATCGTCGGCGATGAAGCGACAACTACTGCAGGGAGAATGCCGCTGCAGAACCCAGAGGCTCCATATGTCCGACTATATAAATCTTCGTACGCCGGCGCACTGGGGTTCTCTGCGATAAAACGAAGGAGCTGGAAGAGGCAAAGCGTCGTGCCTTGGATACATGGATGGGTTTGAAGCTGCTTAGGAGGGAAAATTAAAGAACCGGGTGATGTAAAGACGGATAAAAACTGAGCAGCGTCTTCATCGCCTTGGGAATAGAGTGAGGAAACGTCTTTAATCAACGACTTGTGGCATCGGTTTAACAACTCTTCAGCATATTGAGAGGCAGTTACATCGTGCTTTGCGACGGCAGCGGGCTGGTCCAGGAATAACCCGGGCCAGCCCTGGCCGCCGAACAAATGAATCTGAGGTTCCATAGCTATGTTGAATTTGCACTATTGGAAAAAAAGGTTAAACGACCCGTTTGTGAAGGCTCTGTTTCTGTATCATCACGACTCACGATCTCTACTCTAGGGCTATATCTTCCGTGGGGTCATCTAATGGAAACTATACATCAACACGATTATGATGACTAATATGAGGCCATGATTATCTGTAGCATTCCATTGGGGCAGTAGACACCGAGTCGGTCTTACATGTTTGATCCGAGTAATGTGGTCCTAGGCAGTCCGCAGAACATGGTTTGGGTCAATCACTCTGACCCTCGACTGTATCGGAACCGCCACCGAAAAACCTGTCAACCTTCCAAGAATAGGGAGGTAATCAGAGTGACGAAGGTTGGCTTACCCACTGGTTGAATTGCTTCTCCATTGCCCATCCTTGCTTTTGAGGGGGTTGGAGGGGTTAAGCGTGGTCATTTCATTTCTCGTTTTTCTCATAATCCGAATCGTATGGATCATAGCCTTTATCAACATAAATAGCGTGATGCTAAATCGGTACATTATTGAGATCCTTTTACATCTGATAGCCCTTTGTCATAGTCTTCTCCACTTGAACAGTTTGCGATTTTTCCTTGAATAGATCTACTCGAGCTGGCTTACGTCCCAACTACCATCTAACGCCGTGTCTTGAAGCGACCAAGGAGAGGGCGCACTACAACCTGGACTACATAGCTTTGAACCTATTCTCGACATGGAAGCTACACATCAAAAGGTCGGTATCTCGTCTGTCACCTGATATAGTCGAGCGATAAAGTCAAAACGATTATCTTTGGGTGAGCTACCATCCCTGGCATTCCACTATACATCTCCTTGCTATACGTACTACTAATAAGAACTGACTTCCCTTCTAGTACATGTGACACCGTCATATCGCCCAAGTTGTGTCGTAGTATAGTATTAGATTAACCTGACTGTTTACTAAGGAGCTTATGGTTGGGCTACCTCGAGCTGTTAGTGCTGTAACGGCTAGAGGGGACACTTGGACATGATTCGAGGAGGACTGACTGTTAAGAAGAGACCACAAATAAGGCACAATGCACCACCGGCGTATACGAGCACAAGACTATCAGACGCCTTTGTTTAGTTTCTCTAAGTTTGTCAGGAATGAAGCATGTTGGTGCGTACCCGTTGGCAATGGCGTCAACCACGATCTCTTGCGCTTGCTTGTATACATTCTCAGGGAGAGAAGCAATGAGCACCGGATCAATGCGCGACACTATTCGAGTGACTTGCTCCAGGGAGAAATCCGGGCCGACGATCTCTGCTACGCGTGGAACAGACAAATTTTGGAAGATGGCTCCACTGATGCTAAGTCCCAAAGAAGTTCCGGCGAGTTGAGCTACCAACGAATGTAGTGTCAGTGGACTGTCGAACACGAGAATTCATTGTCTTTCACGCTTACCAATGAGCATAAAGGAGATTGCATTCTGGATCTCGGTAGGATCAACCATTGCCTGCGCGATGGCAAAACCAGCTTGACTAAACGCGCCAGTGCCGATCCCAAGAACTACTTGAAGACCGTAAATGGTGGCGTCGGACGTAGAAACCGTGAGGCGGCCTGAAGACATGTAAGGAGAGATCAAATATTGGGAGCTGGTGGATGGACTGACTGAAGAAAACTCCGGATACCAGCACCAAGATACTTCCGGCGACAATCCAAACTTGATGGTGACCCCATATGCCCATGGCGTACCCATTAAGGATGATGGCTACCACCAGAAAAGTCACTAGAGGAAGTAGTTTTACGCCTGCCTCTAGAGCGGTATCATCCTTAACATGATCAGTTTCTAAGCGGTTGCTGGCGGAGGATTTAGGTAGAACTCACTTTTGCAAATGGATAATAAAGGGCCATCAAATACAGGGGGACTACTACAATGCCGCCAACGCTTGCTGATAAAAGACAATCTTGTCAGTCGTGAGCCACCCGAAAAAATTGAGGTAAGAGGAGTGCCGACCTTGGGAAATAAAAAGAAGAAACAAGTCTTTCCTCGCGAAGAAATGTATCGGAAACAGCCTGGAAGATCGGGTTGTTTTAAATACTAACAGCTGCTGGAGCCAGAAACCAAGGAACAGGACACCCGCCGCCCAGAAGAAAGACACGATAAATGCCCCATTCCATGGGTATTGAGTCCCACCGAAACTAATAGCCGTGATTATAAAAACAAATGCCGGCAAGCTTAGGGCGGAACCCAGCCAGTCGATATTGCGTAATGCCTGTACCGCGGACATGTCGAGTGGGCGGGGACGAAAACTTGGTGTCAAAACGAGTAGGATCGGAGTAGAAACCGCGCCGATGATAAGATTGATATAGAAGGCCTAGAAAGAAAATATTAGTCGATTTTGTATTTTGACCAGTTTCCAACATATTTTCATTTACCCAGCGCCAGCCAGCAGAACTACTCTCTAATGCTCCACCGATAAGAGGCCCGATCACAGTCCCTGCCCCCCAAGACAGACCGATGAAGCCTATATATACGGAGGTTTTCGCTGGCTCGGAGAAGACCGATAGTAGTGTTATTGCTCCGAGGTACATCCCGTTCCCCTGTGGTGACATATCAGTACATGCTGGGCATTACGACGTAGACCTAAACTCTTACCCCAACACCTGCAATAACTCGACCTACTATCAAGGCCGGCATGGTCGGAGCTGCACCGCACAGGGCTGAAGCTGCAGTGAAGATTATTGTGAACTAAGAACCACGTGGTACTGTCAGTACCTGCATTCATACATGCAGCCTCCCCCCTGCAACATCCTGGACTTACGGTGATATACAACCATTTTGCATCCAAGGCACCGTATAAACCGGTGAGAGGAAGTGCCGTTGCTGTACCACCAAGTATAAATCTACACAGAAATGGTATAAGTGATGGGCAGTGCAGATTGTAACGTTCAATCGTATCGTAGCTGGTTTTGATACTTACCCAACAGAGACCCAGGGCAGATCACCAAGGTTATCAAACTGCTTGACGATGGCCTACAAGGTGTGAAGGAGTTAGATAAGCGCGGTTGGAGATAACCACATGGTTCAGGTTGGAAGATAAGTCTCGGATATTCCGCTTTCGCTTACCGGTTGAATTACTGCCACGATCGTGTTGTCGATGGCGTAAACAAAAGTGTTGATTAATATGGATATCACAATCAGAAACCACTGATCCAGCAGTTCTCGTCAGTGCTAGTTAAATCTCCGTCTTTACAGATGACTGAGTTGTAACGTACCCTTCCTCCCTGTAAGGACGGGTTCCGCAAAGTTGCATGATGCCCAGCTTCACTGTCGGGCGGACTACTAGGGCGTTCTTTGGCGGTTGCACTAGTTTCTATTTGAGCATCCGCCAATTCGACTTCTTCTTGGGTACCAAGAGGGTTCGAGGGCCTGAGTTCTAGCGTCGACTCTCCTTGAATGGAGGTGAGAGAGTAACGTTTGTATGCCTGCGAATTCGGTCTAGAGGCTCTACCGGTAAACGAGTCGCGTTTGGAATTGCGAGACTGAGCTCGAGCCTGGAAGGCATCCGGATCGAAGTGCATTGACGCCATCGTTGTTTGAAGTCCCAACAGTTAGCAAGACGTGCAATGTGGAATCACGAACAAGCGCACGGTATTAATGCTAGGCCTCTAATGATGTGCCAGTCACTTTGTGATAGTTGAGTGTATCAAAGTATACGTAAGGGATGGCCAGGAATAATGGCATAAGGGAGCCTAAAGACGCAATGGTCGGCCTTTGCCTACTATATAACAAGGCATTTTCTTGGTCAGAAGGAAGGCAGTTTTGTGGCAATCGAGAGGATTGGAATCTACACCTGAGCCAACATGAGAAGCAAACGTCTACATCTGCTCATTGCACTTGCCCGTAGCTTGCGTTCGGATCACTCCGGGTAGCATTCTCACGTATCAATCCAATACTCACGATTGGACGCGTTGCAAATAGGGGTCATCGTTACTAACAGCCCTGTGTTTCAGCTTGCCTTGTCTACCTAATTATAGCTTTACTCGGACTTTCAGGGCTGAATTAAAGCTCTGCCAATAAACTGTCTTGTCGAAGGGGCTGAAGGAACAGGTCGTGGCTTCTGGGCGTCTACATTGACCAAATCCTTGTCCCAACGGAATCGGGCCGGGGTCACACGTGCCGAATAGAGGGCGCGGCCTACTAAGCTCATGGTCGGATTGGCTGGATCACGAGTTGGTTGCTGTTAATGAAAGCCTATTTTCAATAACCATGCAACTTGTGAAGTTTTCAATACCGATTCTGGAAAACCGATCAAGCCACCCGAAATCCTACGAGTACTCGGCGACTCGGTGAACCTATACCAGGAGTGAGATGTTCATATTTAATAGAACTAGGAGAACATCCGAATATGAAGTTGGAAATCAATATACGATACTCACCTCCATTCGTTTCCTAGTAGTTTTATCATTTTCTTTGCTGAGTCTTTTTAATTTGCTCTATCTACCTAAAAGCAATGTTGTTGAAGGTTCTCGTTCCGCTGCTAGGCGTACTCATCAATCTAGGTGAGGCAGCGCCCGCGGTCACAAGCTTTAGCAATGTTGAGCATCAGCAGAAGCCTAGCAATGCATCTGGCCTGGGTAATATTATCCCCTCTGGGGCGATTTATTCACCTTCGTGGCCCATGTGGGTGAACGAGACTACACGCTGGTCTACCTTCAGTGCTCCTACATTCGACCTGTTATTCATCCCAAAGGACGAGCATGAAATATCCAAAGCAGTGAGTTTAGGTGTTTTTTTGTTGAAACCGTGAATTCACTGACCAACGATCTCAGGTCCAGTATCTGTCGAGTCAAAACATCCCCTTCCTTGCCCAAGGAGGCGGTCATGGCTATTCCCCTACCTTGGGAATCATCCAAGATGGTGTATTGATTAAACTAGAGCGGTTCAACCAGGTCAGGGTCAACCAGGATAAATCTGTGACCGTTGGTGGCGCAGTTCGCTACTCGGACTTGGTCCAAACTCTCTACAATGCCGGAAGAGAGCTGACTGTTGGATCATGTGTATGTGTTGGATCTACTGGTGCCATGCTCGGCGGTGGCCATGGAAGGCTGCAAGGAAAGCATGGCCTGACCAGCGATGCTCTTATCAAGATCCGCATTGTGCTATGGAACGGCAGGATTGTTGAAGCATCTGAGAAAGTCAACTCGGACCTGTTCTGGGCGGTACGAGGAGCGGGCCACAACTTTGGTGTCGTAATCGAGTCGACCTACCAGACATATCCTTTGGAGAACAACGGCAATCATTACAATGCCGACATGGTCTTCACCGGCGATTCGCTTGAGGGTGTCACCAATACCATCAACTCCCTGATACCGCACCAGGACCCTGCTCTCGCCATGGACTTCTTGATCTTCACTGACCCATCGACCTTGACGCCCATTGTGTATTTGAATCTTGTCTACGCCGGACCGCAGTCCAAGGGACAGCAATACGCAGACCGCTTCGCCTCCAATAACCAGACCAAGATCACTCGGCTCTCTGTTGATGCGTCCGTGGTGAAATGGGTTGATCTAAACAACGTGGCTGCTGGTGGTGCCATCACGGCCGCTTGCGCTACCGGATTACGCCAGAACACGTACACGGTAAATCTGAAAACTTTCGACGTGGCCATCATCAGGAATCTGTACAATTCATATGGCGCCTTTGTCAAAGCGAACCCGTTGGCTGCTGGCTCCCTCATCCTCTTCGAAGTCTTCAGCCAACAAGGCATCACGGCCAGGCCGGATAACTTCTCTGCATACCCGAACCGTGGCTCGGCCAACGTACTGGGGCTTCTGGAAATGACCTACACGGATGACAATGTGGCCAAAGCAGCCGATGCCTGGGCTCATCAGTGGCGTGATACCCTGGCCGCGCCGCGTATTTCGGGCTATTCTAAACTCCATGTCTATGAGAACTATGCGCACGGCGACGAGCCACTGGGGGCCATATACGGTTATGACGAATGGCGCAGGCAGAGGCTTACTGCGGCGAAGAAGAAGTACGACCCGAGGGACAGTTTTAACGGTTACCATAACATCCCCTTGAACGGTAAGTGGTAGCCAGTCTAGCAATAGGTACGTATCATATATCATACGCAATTTAGCATTTTGGGGAAGGTAGTACTAGAGGATTGAAGGATTCAACGGCATATGCACTATATCTTAAATGCTCCTTTATGTATGTATCCATTACCTATGTATTCACTCAATTATTGTGGCACTCAGCATGATCTTGAATATTTATACAGTGAAAGGATGTTTGGCCCGCGGAGGTGTATATCTATCGACCAGGGAGGGGGGGGGTACCCTGCAAGTGTCGTCGATGGGATTGTCAAGAGGATGGGGGTCGCCTTCCAGAGATTAGTAATAAAAGATCAAAGCCGTTGCCTGCCGCTGAGGTACCGTCTATATATCATGACAATTAATACACCGTTGCCCTACGGGTATCGTGTGTTGTTCATAAAATCAGGACTCAGCTATCCAAGCCACGTCGCAGCTGTAAGAAATTAGGAACCACCTACAATCTCCTTATCTCTAGCAGGCTGATCAACGGTAGTTTAGGAAGTAGGTTTACAAGCCGCTTCTAGATTTCAAAGGACGATATTTGATCCAGTCGCGCAGGATGAAACCCACGCTTATGAGCAGACGACCGCCCCCCAGAACAGGCGTTACACTGTAACCCACCATAATACATAATTAGTCAGAACGAGACCCCGCTTACCTGGACTCATCCGCCCAGGATTTCTGCCTATCACTTGTTGTCGTAAAAAATATTAGTTTAAACCCAATATAGTAATCCCCCTACTTGGCGCGTTACTTTGCTCTATTTTTAATCATATTTTGAACAGATGTATAAGAGGTAGAGCAAACGCTAGAAATCACTTATCGGCAGTTGTAGCCCTTGTTAGTATTATAGGTTCGAAAGTCTGTACGCAGACCTGTTCGTAGATAGGCTCGAAGGTCTGTACGCAAGGCTGTACGCAGGCCTGTTCGCAGGTAGGCTTAGAATAAGTTCAAGGGTTTGTACGCAGGCTTGCAATTTTGTTTAGAGATAGGCTCAAAGTAGGCTTAAAAGTCTGTACGTAAGGCTATAGTAGGCTATATGCAGGCCTAAGGCGTAATAAAAGCAGAGATATATGTAGTTGGCTACATGCCTGCCGGGCCACAAATATTCTTGCAACAAACAATTTCTTGCGCTTGCTCTACTTTTATGCAAATACAGAAAAAGTGGCGCGCGCCAAGTGGGGGATTAGTGTATTGGGTTTAAACTGATATTTTTTGGGACAAAAAGTGATACTCAGGGGGTCTCTATGTGTGGATCCCCTAGCAGGCAAAAGTCTTCGGTGGGACTTGTCCTTTGGGGGCATTAGCGATACCCACATGTGGCCCTACCTCCGCCCTCCTTACAGGCAATTCTTCCAACCCCAGTCGTATCTACCGAGCACATACCCCGTGTTAGGTTTGCGGGATGAGTACTACTACTCCGTATCTAGGTGGGGAGGGTTCCCATCCATTACGTACTCATAGTAGTACGCTGTCCGACACTTCTGTAGTGGACGAGGGTAATCAATTAGTGTACATGTTAAACCCAGACCTACGCCACAGCCGGCCCAAGTTCTCGGGCTGGTAAGGACTATGTGCACTTTAAATAGTGCGTCTAATCAGGACCGACAGCGAAGCGGCCCGTAGAGTCTCCATTGGTCAGACAATGGTACTTGGTCCAGTTGAGGTTATACCCAGCAGGTACTTAGGTACCTATGAAGCTCAGCTACATAGTAGATGGACGTGCATGTGTAGGAGCGCCAAGGCGGTGAAAGTAGTGATGATACGAGATACGTAGGACGGCTATCGGACCTAGTCGCTGTGCCTCTTACACACTTATAGGTAGAGCCGTCTTGATCATGCGCTATTCTGCGCCATGTATACACAGACTGTGCAAGGCAAGGGAGGCAATATCGGGGACATGGAACTATATCCAAGTATCTTAGGACTTCGATTACCTTCGCTAGTTATACGTTGCCGACCTCACATAAAATTACCGATGTGCATCGTGACACGACCCCGACAAGACCGTTAATCAGGTCAGTATATCAACCGAGTCAAATCACACATCGCAGCTGAATCATGCCCGCATCTCGCTCCACAGACTCGAAGCATCGACAGAGGTGGACAGCGGAACAAGATGCAGCACTGGTTTCGGCCGTAGCTAAAGGTTAGTTCGTTACGCCTGCTTGCTGCCAGACTTTGTCCAGTTCATCATATTCAACTTTGACCTGCCCATGAACAGTCTCGTCCGAAAATAACGAAATCAAGTGGCACCAGGTCGCAAGCTACCTTCCCAGCAGGACCAATAAAGACTGCAGAAAGAGATGGCATTATCAAATTGCACGCGAGATCCGCAAGGGTCCGTGGACCAGAGAGGAGGACCAGAGACTGCGTGACGCGGTCCAAAAACATGGCACCAAGTGGAACAAGGTGTCAGGTGACGTGGGGACCCGGAACGGTGATCAATGTTGGAAGAGATGGAACGATAACTTGGATCCATCAATTGACCACAGTCCATGGAATACGGACGAAGTCAGTCGACCTCAGCGCGCTCGTCATTTTCCTATTCGAAGCTGACTAGTCATAGGACACTCTGCTACTGGAAGCGATCCAGACGATGGGGAGAAATTGGAGCGACGTTGTTAGCAGATACTTCCCAGGGCGCACCGCGCTGGCGGCGAAGAACAGGTATACTCTGTTGAGTAGGCGGTCGGAGAACATCCAGCTGCTGGCAAAAGTCGGGGATAACGAGCGATTTTCGACTCCGTCATCCCCATCAGACCAATCACCTGAAGATGAAGGCCTCGACTTCTTTGACATGAGCATCGAGACCATGCCGATTGATCATGCCCTATCAACGAGCACAGGTCCTTCGCAGTCTGTTGCCGATGATTTAGATGGGTTAGACTACGACCCCGAATTGATGGCCCACTTCACAAACTTAGCCGCACAACAACAAGCCGTAGAATGCCCCAGTTATCCGACACCAAGCTCTACGTTGACACCGGCAGAGTACAGATATCCGCAACTGTCGGACCTGCCGGGGTACACTTATGAGGATGAGGCAAATCACCCAAGGCCGGTTGAGGATCGTCGAGTGGATGAGGCGCTACAGGATCAATGCCTTCGGACTAATAGCTCGACGAAGGAGCTCACTGTTCGGGTGAGGTGCCTCTCTGACCGTACAGAGACTATCATGGAGGGGCTGACGAGACTGGTAAACGGCCTCATGGTGCAGGGTGATGTAAAAGATGTCAACTTCTCCATTGTATAAGTAGCGTATTGTATGTTAATTAGACTGGGTAGACTATACACAGTTTGCTATCACTTCTCCCACTGATCCTTGACTCTGTCGCGAAACCACATGACCAGACGACTCGCAACCTTAAGTTGTCAAATCAAGAATACCACCGTCATGGCACGGTTGTTTAGGCTGCTTCTCAATGACGTGAGTCTCTGCGCTGCCGTGGTGGACTCATTCTAAAGACAGGTACGCTACAGCCCAGCCGTGACACAAAGAGTCATGTGACACTTATCAACCTGGGGCCATCATGCGATGGCTTTTGTCCTACAGGGTACCTAAGACGACCAGCTGCACGTGTATTTTAGGTATATTTCCAGAAAAGGTTAAATATAAGCTTAAATGGACCAATATTACATAACCCTGGTCGCCCCCAATCGTACCAGTCTACCACCTACCAGTACCTCGGTTTAAAATGTGCCATGCAGGTCAAGGTGCATAGCGAAAAGTTTGGAACGCCTTGAAAGTCTAGAACAGCCCCTCCCACTAAGACTGAGGCCACACCGAGGAGACCTAGGCGGGCATGTCGTGCAGACCCCCCCACCT
>Ga0247782_1000327_pt1 | contig 43064 bp, 17 predicted proteins | sample UWRJL019104C5_FD_179928 | JGI IMG/M metagenome (GOLD analysis project Ga0247782, IMG submission 179928) | Plant litter microbial communities from Arlington Agricultural Research Station in Wisconsin, United States - UWRJ-L019-104C-5 | ecosystem: Environmental > Terrestrial > Plant litter >...
GATTGCACTCCTCTTGCCCGTCAGTATGAGCACGCTGGTGGCAGCTATCGACGACAAGGATGTTTATCTGGGGACCTGGACCAACTGGTCGCGCGGTCGCGTTCTCGGCTCGACCCTGACCACGAGCTCTCGAGACGGGGCACTGCTCGTTGCGTTCCTAGCCCTCTACGTCTCCTATGCTGGCACGCAGTTCTGGCGGCTGGCCTGTTTTATCCTCCACTATCGCCTGTCGTCTCCCGATCCACAGGACGGCGTGTACCATCAGCGGCAGGCCGTCCTTCGCAATTCTCCAAACGGACTAGCCGCCCTTATCAAGTTGGGTCAGGTGCTATGGGCGTGGAGAAGACACGCACCTCGCCTTTACCGGAGGCTCACACCTATTCTGCTGGTCTCTCTGTTTAGCTTCCTCGTGTTCTCGATTGCTGGTATCTTCTCTTCGCAGATCACCTCCGCGCTGGGCGACGAGGTCTTGCTGACGGGTGCAAATTGCGGCGTGCTGTACCTGGCACAAGACCCCGATATCGACCGCGTCACTACTCTTTTATCCCCCTACCTCCACGAGCTAGGGGTGGCAAGTCAGGAGTACGCCGTGCGATGCTACTCCAATATATCAAGCTCTACTGGGTGCAATGATTATGTCAAGGACCGACTGCCTGCCGCGGTGGTATTGAATGCTTCCTGCCCTTTCCATGAAAGTATTTGCAAGAGCCAAGACGAAAACCTTCGTCTTGATACGGGCTACCTGGACAGCCTCGTCGACTTTGGCATCAATACACCGCCGGAGAACAGGTTCCTGTTCCGACAGGTGTCGCACTGCGCGCCGCTCAAGTTAGACGGCTATACGAAGCTCGATAACGTCTCGGACCCGGCCAACCCGGCCATGCGCTATTACTACGGCGAACTGAATGCGGTTGATCCGAAATACGGCGGTTTCTCCTACCAGCAACCGGTTGCAAAACCATCTAATATCTTATCAGCATACGGACTTTCCCAGGCCGACTATAGCATCGGGTGCGCATAACAATAGCAGTGTACATCTCGGACACTCAGCTAACTCTAGAAGCAGAACATTGCAAGCGTCCACCAGAAACGAAGAAGCACGTTCGTATTCTGAGTTCCAACCTATAGAAGAGCTTAACCGCGACGACGCCGAGATCACCCTCTTCTTCCTGGCTGCAAACAACGTCCTCTACACGAAAGCGGTGAACGATCCTTGGTTCTCTGCGCACCGCAGCGCGGGAAACTTTACCAGTGTCAGCCAGGAAGGTGTCGCCCAGCTCTTCTACGCCGACGAACCCGCTACTGTGCTAGCATGCGCGAACCAGGAACAGTTCTGCAGGCCAGGCTCGAAGAGCCACCGCAGCGATGGAGGTGGTGAGCCGATTTGCGAGCCATTGATGGACGGCTATGACCACGGCGCCTCGGTGCAATCGCTGTGGAGTGACGACGAGAAGATGCAGCGGTACATGGGTTGGACATACGACTCGTACGTACTTAACTCGCGGTCCATCCGCACCATCGTCCGCGACCTCGGCATCGCCTCCCTGACCACGCGGTTCGGTCTGCAGAATGGGGTCCAGGGCCCGTTGCCCGATAATCAGTGGCAGAATGAGGTGAAGAACTGGTTCGAGACCTCGCTCGCAAATTTGCAGAGGCTATTTGTCGAAGTTGCCCACGGGCCAAGCGATGATAGGCTCGAGGGTTGGCTCATAAGACCGAATTCGACCGAAGAGCATGAGCTTTGTCGCAATCAGGCAGGTACCCCATCTTGGTGCTTCCCTTATCTACATATACAAACTAACCCACAACCCCGTTCCTTAGAAAGTAAGAAGACCCACATACACCTCCTTCAGCGTCCTAGGCCTATCTCTCGTCCTCGCCATAGGCGGCATAATCATCATAGCCGAGTACTCGCTCGAGCCGTCGATCCGCTGGTTTCAGCGGCATAGCTCCCGCGTCAACTACCGGCGGCTGGAGTGGGTCGCCAACGACACGCTACAGCTGCAGCGCATCGCGCACGAGGAGCTCGGCCTCGGCGGCACCTGGATGGGCACCACTGACGATGTCCCCATCACCAAGCCCGGCGAGCTTCTGGGTGTCTTGGATGTGAAAGACCCTTCCCATCCCATGCTTATGAGAGGAGCTACGCCGGCGTAGCTTTCAACACGGTATGAGTCATGCATATGTGGGTTGGTATTAAATCGAGATAGATAAATATTGAGCGACAGACCGATACTTCCCTCATAAAGAGAGACCTAGTAGGAGTAATGAAATTGCTTATCGAGGTAGTAAGCGAGGTTGTGGATGCTAAAGAATGCTCTCATCTCAACAACCTTATATATGCAGGGTGGGGCCCTGCTAGAGGATAGATAAAACACCTAACGGGTCAAACCATAGATATCTACAAAGCAATATGCCTATCCCATGTTAAAAGGAAGATATGTATTCGACTGTAAAGTCACACAGAAACTATAGTAATAGCAATACGAGGGTATCGTTATCGACCTCAAGCTCCGGCTATGCTAAGACTAAAAACAACGAAGAGTTAAAATATACTGAGCGGCTAAACTGGGCAACCAATCCCATATGCGATGCCACGTCCAAGCAATCTGTGAACGGGCCCTGCCAGTCGGCAAGACGCCACGGAAATCCCATCACGGCCGCATAATGAACTAAGCAAACCCCTCCTGTCTCCTTGCGTTATGTGTATAAAATCTGGCCATGTCCTGTATTATGGTCTTGCCGTATGTGGCCGTCTCTGCGCCCCGCGAGTCCCCTAGTCCCCGAGAGGCATGCCTTCTAACTCATCGAGGAGCCGCCGCCAGTTGTCGGCCAACATCTCTGAGTATTTCACTCGCTCCTGTGCCCAGTCCTGGTTCCATCGACTAACGTGAAACTGCGTCTGCTGGAAGTAGATCAGTTCGTCCCGGATACACTCTTTGACGAAAACGGATCGGTTGTGCTGGTTCACAATCGATTCCTTGTCCTGTAAAAGCGGCCATCGAATTAGTAACTTACAGGGTGACACACGTCATCTCATTTTCTCCGGGGCTCTACCGACCTTGATGATGGCTTCGACCGCTTTCTCCATCTCACCAGGCTTGAGCGTCCCTTCGGGCTTCGCTCGCAGACTGGCAAGCTTACTCTCGTTGGTTTGGATCCGCCGTTCCAGGTATGGAATATTGTCCTTGTCGAGCCTCTCCCGCCGATCAAACATGTCACGCACGCCCACAAGCGCATCGCGCTGTCTCTTCAGATCCTCGAGCACCCCGCTATCCCACGCCTTGCTCTCGTCCTCCATTAATGTTTGGGTCGTCCGCAGGTGCTTGCTCATAGCCACCAGCCCGTCATTCAAAAGGGGCACGTCATTCGTATCTGTTGCATACGTGTCCGAGCTGGTCTCAGTAAGCGACGCCAGCGACACAGCCAGGCGTGCGTGGTCCGCCGCCACTCCCTCGCTCCGCTTTACTAGTCGGTCCATGATGTTACATGCCGTAATATACAATTCTGCAGATCGCTTGACGCCTTGTCGTGTGCGGTCGAAGAGGTCCTGGAGCGTCGGGGGGAGTGAATCTTCCAAACCCGGCGGGAGAGGTCGACCAGCAAACTCGTCTACCACCGAGATCGCCGCCTGCTTGCGCCACACAGCGAGTTCCTATAGATCGTTAGCAACTCTAGGCCATATAATTCATCATCGTCATATCCCTCTGGACAAAGGTATATATCATGTGATGGTTTTTGTAGGTCGACGCTCTAACATACCGTAGGTACAGTGAGGAACATTATTACCAGCTGTTCCTGCCCCAACACTGGGTGACGGACTACAGCATTCAGAAACCGAGCCAAGCCACGCCTTCGCTTCTCGATGAAAGCGCCGTCGTTGGAGAGGTGGTTACCATTGACAGCAACCCGCTTCGGTGGTAAGAGAGGCAGCACACGGAAAGGATACCGCTTATGCAGGCAGTCGAGTAACCATACAAAGTCGCTATATCTCCGAATGACCTTACTGCCCCGTCTCACACTTACGACCTCGTAGTTGTGATGTTGAAACATGAAGATGCCTTCCTTTTCTGGCATCAGAGCGACAGTGATGTTCTCTTCAACGGCGTTTCCCATTCGAGCACCACTTATGGTTCGACTATGGCCGGCCGGCGGATTGGCCCCAGGATCGCGGCCACCCTGGGCACCGTCGTCGCCATTACCGCCACCAAAGGGACTGGTGACGGGGTTTTGAGGGTTGTCGCCGAAGCCCCCGGGGTTGTTGGAACTGCCGCCAAAGTAGTCCCAACCTGGGGCAGGTGAAGACGCGGAGCCACCGGACTGGGATCCGGAAGCGCTGGGTGCCGAGGTTGTAGTGAAATTGGAGGTTGTGCGAGAATGCGTTTCGGGGTCGGTGAGGTTGCTATAGCCATTACTATGATGAGCTCTGGTATCCGGGCGGCCGAAGCCGTTCGTTTTAGGGGTCGCAGCGTGGGCGTGATGTCTGTGCACGTCGGGCGTGTTCCAAGGGTCGTCTTCGGGATTGTCCATTGAAGGCTTGCGGGCGCGGGTGATGGGGACCGGGGGCGTTTCGGAACGCTGGGATGGTTTCGCGGCGAGTTCGGCGGTAGGGGCAGGAAAGTCGGGCTGCCTGTCTCGGATATGATTATTGCTCTTGTTGTTGGTTGTGTTTGTTTTGTTGTTATCGGCGGATGACGATAAATGGGGCTCGGGCAAGTCTATCATTTAACGTATCAGCAAATGGCATCCCCGCAAAGCGTGGGCGATGATATAGTGCTCAGCACCGTTTACGGCCCCGAAGGGCCGCGACAGTAGCTACGAGTAGATCATTTATTCACTTGGCGCTATTTGTATACTTTTTCTGTTTTTTGTATGTTGGCATAGACAAGTGGTTTAATTGGACCAATGCACACGTAGGGGTAGAAGAGCAGGCAAGAGAGCAGTAAATTGAACGTCACGGTGGCAAAGTTTAGGAAGGAAGCGCAGAAACAGTCGGGGCATGGGAAAGCAGGAGAGAGAAGAGCAAAAACAAAGCATTACTTACCCCGTCTTCTCTCGTCGACGCTGTCGAGGCTCAGCGTGTCACCCTCTTGGGCCAGGGCAATAAGAGCCAACAGCACGTTGAACTCGTCCCGGCCGAGCGAGACGTCGCCGCCCGAGGGGGCAATGATATTCATGATGCGAACCTGTTGATCAGCGTTTAACCTGGCGGCTGCGATAGTCTTGGTGACGCTGGCCGAGCTAAGCAGGCGACTTCCTCGGCCCTCTTGGTCAATAGCATCTTCGAAGGCTTCAATATAGCTGTCGGGAACTTGGACGCCGGCAAGCAGACCGCGCAGAAGTTCGGCGCGTGTCTGCTGCTTTCTAGGCGTCGGCACGGCCCAAGGTGATCGGTCATCATCATCATCGTTGAAGAGGGTGTCCGAGGTGGAGCGGGTTATAGAGCCATTATCGTCATCGTCAAAAAGCGAGGCTCGAGACTTGGTGTTCATGGTGGCATGACCCATAGAGGGAGACTCGCCGGTCGGCGAGGTGCCGAAGAGAGACATGGTGCGAGAGGGTAAGAACAAAGGCCTTTTAATGTACAGTGCTCGTTCGGCGTGATGTTGTATACGGTAACTGGTGTCTTGATGGCAAATTCCTACATTAGTGAGGCGAAGGCGATATTATCATTTCTTACTACACTAAGTTATCAGGTTGGTTACTGGGTGGCTGGTAACGAGAGGGGAGCAAGTATATGTATGAGGTAATGGTCGGTATTCATTGAACCACCTCCTAACATGAGCAAATATCAGGGGCTGGTTGCTTTCATGCCAACTTCCAAGCGTCAAGTTGATGCTTATTAGGACTAATGTTAGGCAGGTACTATTGATTTGAGATAAACTAAGGTTAGGTAGGTTGTCGGAGCAATCGTTACGACAACTCTGCCTTCTCCCACTCGATTCCCCTACCTGACGTGCCCGCCTAGATAGAGGTACCAGTAGGAGAGCAGCTCCGGTCCTTCCAGATAACGAAAGACAAGGTATAGAAGATGTGAGGTATGTATATATCGAGGTGCAGGTCGCATACTATATATCCTAGGTTAGATGCTGGTAAGGCTACTATGGTAGTTACGTGGGGGGCAGTTATTGGGCTGCTTACTACCTAGGTTAGGTTAGTACCTTTCCCACCTCGGCGCTCCCACCACTCACTTCAAGCTGAGGCCATTTTCATGGGACACAGCTTCTGAGCTCATTTCAAATATGCCATACCACGTAAATCTTGGTATAAAAGTTTGGCCAAAGAAGCATTGGATCGCCTGGTGTTGTTCTAGCCATACGAGTGAGAATATGAATCGAAGTATGAACGCTTGGTCTACGAGCATTTATATGGACTGATTTGCCGAGGAGGGAAATGGTGAAGACAATGAAGCATCAAACGGAGTCCACCAGTGTCAACAAATATCCACATGTGGAAGATATCATACAGATTTACATATTACCGCCCTTACAGGTGAGATACATCTTGCTCGACCATAGCGCATAACACCAAATAATATACATATTTTCTGCTGCTCTGCGGAGCTGTGGAGCAAGATCATAGCTTCTCCCAGAGCTTGACTTCTTCCTTCTTCGCCTTCTTCTTCTTCTGTGCGTCCTTGACAATCTGGGCTGGTGGTACCCTGAAGAACAAACTGGGCGACTCGCCGGGTTGCAGCAGATGGCTGAGATAGCCTCGATGAGCCGGATCGCGGTAGTATTCTATATCCCAACGAGAAGTAGGATCGGGCAGGCGGTAGGAAAATCCCTTCTTTCGCACCTCCTGGAGCACGGGCTCTACATGCTCGGGGCCAGTCGGCAGTGGGAGGCCCGTGTTCACGCTCTTGCCTTCTACAAGCCGCTTGATGGCCTGTTTCGTGTAGTATCTTGTGACAATCTTGCCACCGGCCTTCTCCACTGCCTGTATAGCCGACGCCGACGCCCGAGACACCATGATGTCGAGGGGCTGTTTTAGGCAGTTGCCCCCCCGTCCTAGCAGCTTGATGCCGTCTTTGATGGATCCCACGACCCTGGACTGGATGAGCTCCTTGGGTGTAATGGGCTTCGTCGGATCGATACGTCCAGCGTCGACCCACTCCTGTAGTTTGTCGACATTGACCTCAGACATGACCGGCGCACGCCTGTCAACATTATTAGCTCACCATTTCTCTATTGCGATTTCCTTTTCCCATGTCTACGGCAGCGACTGCTGCGCAGATAGAAACATACAAGTTCTCAAAGCCCAGACGGCCCTTTTGGAAAATCAGAGGTGTCTGACCACCCTGAAACCAAGGCTTGACCTTGCCATGCTGCTTCTGACCCTTATGGCCTCTACCGGACGTCTTTCCCTTGCCCGATGACGGACCGCGACCGAGACGGATGCGCTTCTGGTAAGCGCCCGGGTTGTCGGACAGATTGGTGAGGATGGATGCGCTGCGAGCTTGTGATTGAACCGAGAGCGCGGCGAAGAGACTGACGAGGGATGGGCGAGTCGAAGAATCGAAGGGTGTCTTGCAGCATTGAGCTGCCAGGCGGGTCGGTATCCGTGGCGTCATTTTATCGTCGATCTGAAAAGTCACGGAGACGGCGACGACGGCGGCGGCGGCGGCGATGGTGACGGTGCAACGCGTACAATGAACGATTAATTGAGTTTATTCTAGCTATGCACTTTCTTAAGCTTATCGATGCTTTTTCCGCATTAATGCGCCAACCCTTTTATGGCCTAGCGGCATTTCACCTAAAGTGGGTAACCCCTGTCCTTTTCGGGCGCCGTTACCTGGGAGTCGAGTAATCTCTCCATTCAACCATTCAACCATTTTACTTGCTATACTTAGGTATGCTGTACCACGTAACCCTATTAAATTATAGCGGGAATACGGTTATCTCTCCCTCGGTACGTGCTTCCTCGAACAGCCTCGTTTATTTAGGCTAGTAACAAATAACACCTACTCAGACGCCCGGGTTCTTTGATGGTACACAAGTTCGTGAGTGTATTGCTCTACGCGCCTACGCTGTTTTGTCGTCTAACGTGTAGAGTAAGTTTGCCAGACACGTCCCTTTCTCTGATTCCTTTGCCGAGCACCATCAGATGAAAGTCAGGTCGCTGGGCCAAGGATGTAATCTGCAGCCACATATCTCGACTTCTCTCGCCGCGCATATGAGCCGCTCGGTGGGCAAGGTAGACAAACCCTTCTCCCCAATTTAGCCTTAAACATGACTCACTCGACGGAGAAAAGTCGAGAGGTAGCGTACCTCCAGACTCTAATCATCATAGAACATATCTAAACCCAGGGTTGTCGAGCTCAGTAACGTCCTATGCTTCGCGTTAGTACTCACCTCCCCCCACGGTATGAATTCTAATCGACGGCAGCGCCGTCATAATGGGCGAGATGAGGTAATATCGGTATCGTTTATACGGTATACGAGAACATCTCCTCTAAAAGATACATGCCAAACAGACAACGTGTATAAAATCGTACATACCTGCATTCCCTTCTCTATTGCCTCTTTCTCTTGTTCGGTAGTCAAAGCGGAGCCGGAAATGGCCGCCTCTCGGTCTCTCTTCTTGTTTACCGACCACATGTAGACATACAGTGCCACCACCATCAGCGTCTTTACCGAGTAGCCGATAAGGATCCTACGTATTGTCAGTCGGGCCTACAGAGTATAAAGGCTCATAGATCGAAAGACTGGTATTGTAGCGTCCTGATACTTACGCAATATCTACAGATCAAAACCATGATATACATCAGCGTCGAGCTCTGGCAGCTACATAGAGCTCTACAAATGAGCGTCCAGCTTTTACTTACTGTAGGGCTATTAGTCTAGTTCGAATACCGGAATAACCCATGCGGGGCTCGTACGTACCAGGCAGAAGTGTATAAAGGCGCTTCTGTCTCGATGAAGGTTTGAGGGCCGATGATCTGGCACCCGTTCAGTTACTCTTACTCAAGTCATAACTCAAGACTATTCGACCAGTGTATAACGTACTGTGAAACATTAGCGACAGCCGTTGATACCGGGATGCAGGCTATAGGGGTGACTGGTACGTACCATTGCCGACGCAATAGCCCACGAAGAGGATGGCGCCCGTCAGTTGTTTCTTGGTGTAGCCTGCCACATTGCTGCTCACCATGGTCAAGCTCATGCTGAATCCGACAGACTGGAACGAGCACAACCAGAGAGCTACAAGGCGACCCCATCTATTATCCGTCCCTTCCGATCCAGGCGGTAGCCCAACGAGGGCACCGCCTGCGGCTACACAGATGAGGTTACCGGCGAGCATGACGGCACATCGCATATTAGGGAACCGAGAGCTGATATAGCCCGATGCAAGGAGAGATAGAATTTGTACTGCAACACTCAGTTTAGTCAACTTTTCCCGACGGCTTCTGACTCGAGGTAAGTGTGCTGTCTGCCAGGCCCTGTATGCATATTCCCCCATCTGAATCAAGGTAACTAGCTGGACGAACACCCGCCAATCCTCACGGTGGTAGTCACACGACAGGGGCAGACTTACTGACGTTGCCAGGAATCTGCATGTACTGCGTCTGAAGAATATCGAAACCAAAGGTTTGAAGAATGATCGACGTGAACTATCACTTGTCAGCCATGACGAGTTATGCCTAGATAACTCCGGTATTGTCGATGCGTACCGTAGATTGTGCTGCGTTGGGTATCTGTCATTGGATAAAGCAGGTCAGTAACAACTGCCATAAGCGACCAAAATAATACGGTATCCAGAGGCTCGTACCTGCGCAGCCACGGACATGACGAACAGAATCCACGTCTTGGGGTCCCTTAAGCACTGCCACATCTGATACTTCTTGAAATGGTGGTTCTTGACGCCCTGGCGATTCTGGGCGACTCTCTCGACGGCGATGACCCTCTGTTGAGGACTGAGGAAGCGCGCAGTCGTGGGTAAGTCAGGCATAAAGATCAAGAAGACGACGGCCCATGCCAAGCTGATAGACCCGAATATGAGGAAGACATATTGCCACGGAGGCAAGCCGGTGGTGATGTGTCCGATAGCATAGCCCAGTAGACCGCCAAAGATGCCGGCGAAGCCATTCATGCAATAGTAGGTCACCATGCGCAAGGGCTGCTCGTCAGACCGGTACCACATGGACAGACACAGCACGAAGCCCGGGTTCACGACCGACTCAAACACCCCAAGCAAGAACCGGTTCGCGCCTATGCCTGCAAAATTGGTACAGGCAGGCGTCGTGATAATGAGCAAGCCCCAGACTTATTGTCACGAGATGTCAGCCGGGTTGGTTGGATTACAAACGGGGAGAGGCGGGAGTACATACTCACAGCCGTGCTGCCGATGAATTTCCCCACAGGGAGTCGCTGCAGAAGATATCCTGCTGCGGGTTGAGCCACGAGGTAACCGATATAGAACAGGGACGTAAGCCATGAATACTCCTGCCCCTGCAGGTGCGTGCCTTTCTGCAAGCCAAAGACACTCGCGAAATTGATGCTCGATTTGTCGAGGTACTGCAGCATGTACGTCACCATGAGAAGTGGTAGCAGATTCCTGTCTATCTTTCGCAACACCTCGCGGGCTTCCTGCGGATCGATGTCTCGCGCATCCTGCTGCTTGTACGCGTTGTACGTCTCGTCCAGATCACGAGACGAAGCTGGTGTCTTCTCGGGGTGAGAAGGGAACGAGGTCTGCTCCTCTTGGACCCTGGCCGCGCTAGATTCAGATGTGACTTTCTCCTCCATATTTCCCTAGGAATATGAATGGTGTGTGATAAAGCAAAAAATAGTATAAATGCTTGATCCTTCGTCCTTGCGTTGTCATTCCCTCTAGGTACTACCTAAGATGACCAAATGAGCAAAATAACAGCTCCGCATATCCATCCAGAAGACGACGACAAAGATCCCCTCGTCCATTGTTTGCTCTATAATAATATCAACAGCAAGGGTGTATGTAGGTAAGTAGGTATCGCCAAGACTTTGGACCGATGGTGTGATTTCTCACATTGGAGCGTTGATGTGGGGGTGATTTGGAGATCTGTCGAGTCTTCCGGCTTCAGCTAAGCGCAACCTGCACCAAGTGTTTGATTTCCCGACTCTTTGCAGGGGTCGGTGTTATCCTACGTATGATAACGGGCCAAAGATTAAGTAGATCCCTCGTTCTTCGTTCCTTGCCCTGCGTTAGGTCAGGACGGTATTCATGAAGGCATACCTATATGCTATGTATGCATCATGCCTGACTTGGGTGCTTGAATAGGTATGCTTGCCTCGGCCCATGTAACCACCGTGCAATCTTCGGCACAAAACTCTTATTCCTTGGATTCCCTGGTGCCGGTCGAAGAGATGCAATAGGTATAAGTCCGACTCCGTCGGAGGGAATCTACGACTGTCATACCAAATATTGAATTGCAGTGCTCATGGGTTAATACAACCTAGAAACCCCAGATTAGCTTATTTCATTGTAGGGATCTAATTCTTGAACTGACTCTATTAGTGTCGCCGAACAATGAGTAGTCACGAGTACATAAAGTACGAGGTGGGCTTTAGATTTGCCAGGTCGAATGGCACTGTTTGTGGCGCGCCCGGAAGCGTATATGTATAGACTACGAGAATGCTGTGACGCCTCCTAGAATCCGGTTTTCCGCCCATTCTGGACATAATCAGCACCTTAGGATAGCAAATATCGACGGTACATCATGAAGAATACCTCTATATGAATACTGTTTATGGGTTTATGGGCCTATGGGCCTATGGATCTATCTAATATACACTATATACACGACCAAACCCAAAAAACGATATCAGCAAAGCCTTGGTTAAAATATCGCGGACCTCCAACTGTGCGTAATGTATCCATGGCACTGGCTGGCGCGTCATAACATCAAATATTAATGTATACATGACGGAGCCGAAAAGCCCTCACTCCAGCGCAAGCCACCCGTAATGGCTACCATAAGGGCAAACCCAGAAAGCACGCTCCCGCCGCCGTATATATAGGCTCTGCGATGGCCGAGAACGGCCAGTTCCATGATCCACGTCGACACAGTGGTCAAGCACCCGCAGAACCCGTCCTCGATACCTTGAAGTACCTGACATCCGATGACGCCGCCTTGCGAAGTGTGAGCTAGGTCCCAGGCCGAGCCGAGGATCGCAGTGCCCGCCACATTCACCGCATACGTGCCCAGTGGAAACGACGCAATACGCCCGTTGAGCCGAGCCGAGACGTAGAATCTCATCAGGCAGCCCAGAGGCGCAAAGACGAGGGCAAAGGTGGCTCGCCCGCGCCAGAACTCGGACGCACCAGGCTGGCTGTACCGATCAGGCGGGATGATGGACAGGAGAATGGCACCGATCCAGGAACCCCATCCTAGCAGGACCGCCAACGGATCGACCACCTTCCGAGTCACCCCGTATGGCAGCGACGGCGTCACAGGCGATAGGCCCGAGGCGAGCTGAGCTCCTAAATAGAAGCCTGAGAAGGACAGAGAAATGGTACCGATAGCGACTGCGAGAAGGGCGAGGAACGAATAGCCCCCGTTCCGGGAGATGATGCTACCGTCCGGCGCAGGCAAGTCATTGGAGACGGCCAGGAATAGGTCTCGCATGAAGGACGAGAACGAAGTAAACGAGCCGCACAAACCCGTCGCGAGACCGATGTACAGCGGAACGGTCTTCTTGACGGCAAGGTGCGCCTTCTTCTGAGCCGGCGTGTCTAGGGTTGGCAACTGCACGTGATCGGGGGACGTTGATTCTTCGTCCTTTTTGGCTCTAGCTTGTTGCCCTGCGGCTGTGGGCATACCCCATCCGTAACGGAACAAATTGGAGTCCTCGGCAAGGAATCCGATGAAGAGACTCCCAGCAAAGTTGGGCCATACGGAGCTGAACAGGAGAGGCGCGCCGGGATAAGAGGTCAGTGCTTGAAGGCCGAGGCGGGCCAGCGTGCCAAGGATGGCGAATAGGATGAGATAGGAGATAGTATACAGCTCGGTCATCCACTTAGAGACAAAGACTTCCGCTTTAGCCTCGGAGTCTTCGGCTAGCCGACGAGGTGACACGGATTTCTTCTCCGGGACCCGTTCCTCGGTCCCACGACGAGCGGTGGCCAGATCTTTGATTGAACGGCTGTCCAGTCCGAACAATTTGTTTTGATCCTGGACGGGCGTTATGGCCGACACCTCAGTAGTGTTCAGATACGAGTCCGGAACCTCATATTCTGAACGCGTCGCCGATGCACTCGTGGGCCGGGAGCCCGTCGATCGCAACGGGTCCCCGACATGCTGCTCCGACGGCAAAGATATGTCTAGTACGGGGTTAACATTACTAGACGAACTGCTCGACCCGGTAGACCGGGGAGGGGGTGACATAGCGTAACAATCTCTTAAAGGCGGTACACAGCAGTACAGGATGCATCATATCTTGCCTTAGGCGACGATGCCCCTGGAACCATGCTACCTAATTCCGGACGAAGGAGAGGTTCGGAGTAGATACATCTAGGTGTGTCATTGGTAATACCAAGAGAAATAGCGGCGGGTGGCAGACCTATCTAGCGGAATGTAAGACTCGGCGTCAGTATGCATGTAAAGGCTATATGCACATAGTTTACGTACATATCGACATATAGCGTGTGATGGTACTTGCCGACGTGTACTTGAGTAAGCTTGTCCCGAGGTGCACATTTCCCCTTCCTTATCTGACTCGAATAAGTCTAGGTAATGAGATTAAGCAGATACATAACTAGCACAGTGTCTAGTCTGGATTAGGTACTTTAGTTGACAGTATGTAGATGGTAAAAAAGAAATTACTGCTCCTGCACCTATCCTTTTACTGGCCCTGCACCCCTTTACCCGATTTGGCCGCCAAGACCTGGCAGACTCAGAAGTGGATCTGATACTTTTCCTGCCAAAATTACTAGCACTATGTATCAATATCCTCTCTCTACTAACACCCTTCTTGACAGCCTACTTAAAGTTACATACACACTGCAGTTAAAAGCCGTTTTTGGTGTTGTTATGTTACTTGTAGAATAGCTAATTATATGCGTTTGCAGCCCTTTTCAGTTCAAAAGCTAAGGCAGTATACTTAGTAGGTAGGTCTCCCAGCCACTCCTTGCGGAGGGGGTCATAGCGCACCTTCACCTAGCTTCGAGCAACGCCAGCGTAAGTGTAAATGGCCTCAAAGTGTTATACAGCAAGGTAAGTAAGTGGTTGCCTATGTTAATATACAGTGCTAGTAGTTTTGGCAGGAAAAGTATCAGATCCACTTCTGAGTCTGCCAGGTCTTGGCGGCCAAATCGGGTAAAGGGGTGCAGGGCCAGTAAAAGGATAGGTGCAGGAGCAGTAATTCTCAAAAAGAAATACGTTGACTAATTGTGGACTAGAGCAGCCGCATCGCGGGGCATTCCCCGCCTCTGCCCGCCTCTTTTGTTTGAAGGCTGCTGTCACTTCCAGTGTTCATTCGAGTGTTAAATCTTGACTGGCACGAGAGACCGTGATACCTGGTGGCCCGGCCTCCGGTACAGTTGTACAATTGCTTACCTGCCTTATGTATGGTAGGAAGTACAGCAGTATTAGACGTGTTTATGCAGGTAGGCATATCGACGTAGGTACTTCTTTCTGATTTATGGGCACTCGTCTTTAACCCAAGGTTAGGCGATCACCATCCCCTCGACTTCCACGCCCTTCTCCTTCCCTAACCTCGAGCTTTCTTTCCCGCTCAATTCTTTCAGCCACTGGTTCTGGAATCTGTTTATTATTGCATACTGAGTGCCATTGCGTTAGACTTAGACTTCTCTTCTTGCTCTATCCCTCTTCTTCATTTACGTAGGTGCCTAGTGACATCATGTCGTTGCCGCCCAATGTGCACGTTTCCAAACATCCGTGTCTGCTGTCTAAGCTCAGTCGCCTCCGGTCCAAAGAGACCGATTCTCGAGGGGTTAAATCACTCGTCAATGACATTGCACTGATTATCGGTTGCGAAGCCCTCGCTTCCGCCCTGACACCTGTCGATGGTCCCAAGGTATACATACCGCCGCTCTCCGCTTATCCCTAGGGCCGTTTTCGAGACCAGCGTTCTCTTCCATCCTACTGACGCATGAGATGTCCTGGTTGAATAGGGAGAGACACCCATCGGATATGAATACACGACAACTGCAATCCACCCTCAAGAGATCTCTATTGTGCCCATACTGAGATCTGGCCTGGCTATGGTCGAAGGTCCGTCTCTAATCTGACCCCCTCCTGACCACCATGCGTTCAACCACACTCTGCACCTGGCTGACATCAAATCAAAGCTATCCAAACCCTTCTGCCGAGCCCGGTTCCCGTACATCACCTCGGCTTATACCGTGAGCCAAGCACCCTGGAGCCCGTCGAATACTACAACAATCTACCCAATCATATCGAGAGTGGTGTATCCGGCGCCCACGTCTCGAGCCTCGCCATTATCGTCGACCCCGTTATAGCTACTGGTGGTACATGTGCTGCGGCGATCCAGACCCTAAGGGAATGGGGCGTGAAGAAGATTGTCGTTCTCTCCGTCGTCGCTGCAGTCGAAGGTATTAGTCGCGCTGCAGCAGAGTGGCCTGATGCCGTTGAGATTTGGGTAGCAGGAGTCGACGCCGAGCTCACCCAAAACGGAATGCTTAAACCTGGAGTGGGAGACATTGGTGACCGGGTCTTCCTCACCATCGGAAAATAAATGCATAAATGGTCTTAATCACGTCAGATCTGAGTAATCCACAGTCGAACTCTGACAAACTATCTAGGTGTTCTGGTTCAGAGTTGGGAGTGATGACCCAAGTGCTGCACAATGGATTGATCAGCTTCACCGTTAATGAATCCTTTATAGCGGTGAATATCTTTCCTCGTCCACAATGGTTCGGTTTTTCCAACAATCGGCAACCCATTGGGATGAGACAATCCGTGGTAGGGGCCGCCTTGTGCTGGTCTTAACCCGAGCCTCGGCCGCCGTTTGCCTTTCATCAGCCTCATTTCTGCTCAAGACCACGACATGAGTGATAACCTTGTCGTCGAGATCGTCCACTACGTGTCCGTTTCCAAACTTGATCCAGTTCCTGACCTGGGACGTCTGAATTGGCAGTATGTTATCAACCACTGCCAAGTAGATAGCCATGCCTTTAAACAGCCGACTTCGCATTTCTCCTAGTTCATATCCGTGCTCTGTAAGCTGCTGGATGAAACCCTCCTTATCAAATTGCGCATCTCGAACCTCTTTCTTAGGTAAATCTCGCAGTAGTTGTCTGAGTTCCTGGATGTCTAAACTTCGCGCGTAACTATCGCCATACACATCCGTGTTCTCCTCCGCAGCTATCCATGTGGCATCCGTGGCATGGAACAAGTGTCCTGTCTCGTAGGGGAGGAGAAAACCCTCGGGGCCCTGAGAAATACAGTCTAACAGCCACTTAGGTTGAACGATATCCACCTCACCGGCTTTGATCAGGCTGGCGACTTTGACAACGTTTTTCTCTGCGACTATTATCATGTTGCTGCCGGGATTAGCGCGCTGTGATATTTTCCCACCATTTTCCTTAACAAGAGCCTCCAATTGGGCCTTAGATTTCTTCGTGGGCTTCGTACAATCTGTCAGTACGCAAAATTCGAGGCCATTGAAGACTTTTGTTTTCGGTCCTGCAAACACCACGGGGCCGTTGTACTCGCCAACGATGACGATCTCCTTTTTGGCTCTCTTCGATGCATGTCGTCTTTTCTTCTCCATCCTAAACTCCTGGGTCTTCTTTCCGGCAGCCACTAGCTCCTCGAATTGCTCGTAGTCCAACGCCTGGTCCCAACTTTTATCCTGTCTTCGACCCTTGAATCGTGGAAATCGAAGGGTGAGTCTGCTCGCAAACGAGGTGGTCTCTTCGCTGCTCGCCGCCTTCACAGTTATGACCACGGACTCGCTGGGACGAATCCACACGTCGGGTCGCTCGTACTGGTATTTCTCTCCTCCCGCAAGTTGAATAAACTTGCTTGGGGGCTTCTTGACGTCCCAATCCTTCCATTTACCCTGGGTCAAATGCTGAATCTCGGCATAGTCCTCGGCAGCAAACCCACCGCCAACCTTGATGAAACTGTAGCACTTCTCTGGATGCGCACCGGCCTTAATGTCGCTCTCGGTAACACGAAGCCCACACAAAAAGGAGGACAATCTACCGCCGCGCCGTCCCGATCCGTAATATCCACCAATAATGACAACGTCGACATTCTCGCCAAACCCGTCCATATAGTCTGGCTTCACTTTGATCCAGTCAGAAGGGCGCTGGCCAACAGAGTACATGGAGTTTGGGTTCTTGAGAACTAGTCCTTCTGAAGAATCCGAGACGATCTTCCGGAGCATGGGCTCTATCTCATCGGGGCTCGTAGCTACTACGTGCTTGTGTACCTCGAGACGTTTGGGCTCGCCAGGGACGGCCTTAACCAGGGCATTCCGTCTGTCACAGAGGGTGTACTGTGTCAACGGCTGGTCGTTTAGGAAGACGATGTCGTAAACTATGAAGACGGGCTGGGGCGCATCGCATCCGTGTGGATTCCACACGCCCTCGAGAGCGGCCGATTTCAGGGTCCCAAACTTCAAGTCTTTCTTTAGAAGAGGATCCCAGACGAGCATTTCACCGTCGAGGATGATATTACGCACACCCGGGGCAAAAGCGTTTTTGAGGTGTCGTGTCAACGAAGAGTTTTCTTCGTCGTATAAGCCCCGTCCATACAGGTAGGTATAGTCCGTTCCTCTCCTCGACCAGAAATGAAACTTCTTACCACCTGGGAGACTATCATCTTCGAGCATATGCAGCTGCATCCGCTCGCCATCCAACTTCTCTTCAATCCAAAATTCCTTATTGTCGCTAGCAGTGTCCTGTGTTGAAGTGTTGAGCCTCTCGACGATGGTATTAAAAGAAGCCGCCATCTCCCAATGCGCGAGTTGCGGGTGAAAACACTGCATCAGGGCAACACCTGTTTGTTCGCCGGTGAGGCGGAGTTTGGGGTCATACAGGTCCCAGCACACCCTCCGTAAGCTGGAGGACACATCAAACAGGCTCTGTCCGTCTGGATGCCACAGCTCGAGTATCGTCTTCTCGGTGGCGCCTATTCTCATCTGCTTGAGAATAATGCGAAGCAGCCACTTGAGTTCCTCGGCGTTCATGCGCTGGTAGAAGGTTTCGAAAATCGGTAACTGTTGTTTCTCGCCTGAGGCAGCTGAGAGCTTGTCCAACATTTCGTTCACATCAGCAATACGCATGTTGCCGGGCTCTATGCGCATGGACCTCTTGGATAGGACCAGGTAGCAGCGGTCCACGAAATCTCCTGCTGTGGTGGATTGATTTGGCTGTTTCCATTTTAGAATGCTCTGCGCATCATCCGAATTCTTGTCGATGCCCATGAGTTTGATTAGCAAGCGGGCAATAGCACTCTCCTTCACTCCGTAGACACCCCTTTCGCGGTCAGAGCCGGGCAGAATAAGGCGCAGGGCCGGGAAAAAGTCGTTGCCGACCTCGGCACGCCATTTGGAGATGAAACGCTCAATAGTACGGCGACGGTACTCGTGCGGCGTGAGCTGATTCGCCCTTCGAACTTTTAGCCTTGAAGGTTGTTTTTTGTTGGCGCTCAAAGGTTCAAAGAACCCCTGACACAGGTCGACGAAGAAGAGAGTCTTGGCGTGATTTCTGGGTTTGTTTGGGTATCTAGCGATAGGTTAGCTAGACTATGCTCTATAGAGCAATATAGCAGTACAAAGCATACTTTTCGTCGAACTCCTCCAGTATGTGACCGCTGATGGCATATTGTCCCTCCTCTTCCTCAAGAGCACCTAGGTCACGCCTTTGTCTAGGAGAACTACTCATGGCTCTAATAGTAGATGAAGGAGCACGCTAGAATAATAATGTGCTACGGAGCGGATGGTGGGAGTGTGACTAAGTCCTGGGTTAGTTATATGATCGTCAAGTTCGTCAAGTAGAAATCGGGACGGTGGTTGTTGGAAGGCAGTATCATCTTAGTACCAGAACGGGAACGAGTCCGTGAAACAACAGTGGGGATCGGTGAAGAGCACAATCTCTTGATCCGGTTATAGTAAAAAGAGGTTGTAGATAGTGGAGAGGATGGTTGAAAGTTAGATTTGGACGCTAAGGCATGGCATACAGACTGCTCTCGATGGCTTTTCGGATACCACAGGTGTATGCAGATTGCCCATATGAATGTGGAAGCGAGCAATGATGTAGGTTGTAATAAGGAAGGTACTTTAATTTAGGCAGGAGCTACTCTGCCTCCCTCCTTTAGGTATGTTGTAAAATCATGAGGTGTTCAAACTTAAAATTAGACACAACAAAGTACAGAATAGTAAGAAGGAGGTCTAGTGTTGTCTTCAACTTTACCCACGTAGATATATGCACTTGATACAAATGCACAGCTTCAGTAGGCAACCATTCTGGAGCGAGGGAGGCACTCAATCACAAGCCACAGCCAATACCTACATACCTACATAAGGTGCCTAGCGGAGGTACATAGTATAGGCATTGCGTCTGGCAGGTTGGCTTATGAAGCAAACCATAGTAGTATACTGCACTAACTGCTTTTATATTAGTATATCTAGTTCCTGTGGTATGTAGGCACACGTGGGTATCCACACACACACGTTACCTTAATGGGAGGAGTCCTTAAATCTTTAATCAGACAGTTATGCATACTAACTATGCAGATCATGTATAGTAGCTGGTAGGCGCAGACTCAAACGCGTCGTGATATGTGATTCCAGATAGACACGCGTGGCTCCCACTTACCCACCTTATTTATTCACTGCAACAAAAAAGTAAGGACCGACATATCGCCTCTTTCCCTTCTACCCTCATTAGTAATTACTACCAAACAGCATTGAGCGGTAGGACATTCCAACCTACTGCCTTTTAATATCGAAACGACGTACAAGATAGAAAGAGCAACTGGCAGTCTGCGATGCCAGTCTAGGATGGACATTGGGACTGATCCATAGCATACTCCTCTTTCTACGATTACTTACCATTCATTCCCTCCTTCGTCTCCTCCCCCTATCTTTTTCTCTTCGCCATTGAAAGACCGCCAGTTTCTGGATGAATGCCGGGTTGACCCGCGTCCTGGCCCTGCGACCACCACTCCTGCCTTCGGCGTTGCGACCCGGCCCCCTTCCGCACTTGTTTACGAAAAGAATAAACAATTCATCTCCGCTGTTCTCTCGTCCGTGTTTTGCGCCAGTCCTTTCCACGAATTCTTATACCATGTTAAGGAGAGCGAGTGATAAGGCAAAAGGTGCCGCCGCACCCACTGCCTCAACTACAAAACCCGACCTTGCAAAGCAATTGTTTCCTTCGAGTACCCCCCCCTCCATCCAGCAAAGCGATATCTCTTCTTGGGCCACTCCAAAAAGCTCCTACTCTACCACTCGTCCGTCGGGTAGCCGTCCCAATAGGCCCCTCAATCCGAGATCCAACAACCCACAACCCCTCCCTAACAATGTAAAGCCCTCTGCGGCGTCCAATGCCGCCAGCTTCGCACGAACAAATAGCCTTGTCTCTATATGCAATAATGTCGGTTCCTTTGAAGACACCCCAACTCCCGGAAAGCCGCCATCTCATGGAAGCATGATCAATTCTGTCTTCATGACGGAGGAAGACTTTAGCGATGACGATACCCTCGAGCTGGACTATGAGTGTCCAGCTTCTTTACCCCCGATCCCAACCACTTCAAAGCCAAAGCAGTGTTCCCCTGGCCACTCGCATACTTCCGTTGCCGCTACTGCGCCTCTATCTGCAACTCAGATGACGTGGTCATCCTCTCCGCAACATCATATGTTCCCCCCAGATAGAGTAGCCGCACAAAAGCGCGAGTCCTCCGGTAACTCTCTTCCGCCAGCAAAGAAGAGAACCTTGCCAAAAGGGTTCAATGACGACGTGAGAGCTAATCGAAACGGTTATCTGGTATCTCCCGTTTCAAAATCTCTAGATGCCAGTCTCGTGGAAACGCCAGTGCCGAGCAAGAAGAGCGTATTGCAGTGGGACGCTACGCAAAGTGCAATCAAGCAACAACGCAAACAGCTGAAGAGCCAGAGTAAGAAGTCCGAACCTGAGACGCATCTTTCTGCAGAGGAAATGCAGGCTATCACAGACAACCATGTCGCCCAAAAGACCAAGGCATCTGCCATATCACTCACTTCCGAGCAGCAACATGTCATAGATCTTGTCATAAGAAAGAAGCAGAGTGTGTTCTTCACCGGTCCCGCCGGTACCGGCAAGTCGGTGCTCATGCGAGCCATTATCTCAGAATTAAAAAAGAAGTGGGCGCGAGATCCCGAGCGCTTGAGCGTGACAGCATCCACCGGACTTGCTGCCTGCAATATCGGCGGCCAGACCCTTCATAGTTTTGCGGGAATTGGGCTAGGAAAAGAAGACGTACCCACACTAGTAAAGAAAATCCGCCGAAACGCAAAAGCGAAGAACAGGTGGCTCCGAACCCATGCCCTCATCATCGATGAAGTTTCCATGGTCGACGGCGATCTGTTTGACAAACTCTCGCAAGTAGCGCGCACCATTCGAAATAATGGCCGACCCTTTGGCGGCATCCAATTGGTGGTTACCGGTGATTTCTTCCAGCTCCCTCCCGTTCCCGATGGGGGGAAGAAGGAGGCCAAGTTTGCATTCGACGCCGCAACCTGGAACACGTCGATCGATCACACGATCGGTTTGACACAGGTCTTCCGTCAAAGGGATCCCGGTACGTTCAATTACCGAATTTATCAACCCTCTTAAAAGAGTCGCATGCTTATCAGGTACAGAATTTGCCAACATGCTGAACGAGATGCGTCTCGGCAAGATCAGTGACGATACAGTGCAAACATTCAAGGCGCTCTCGCGGCCGCTCACCTTTGACGATGACTTGGATGTGACAGAGTTGTTCGTAGCTAAAGCCTTGCCTAGAATCCAAGGAAGATTATGTGCTAACGCCTTACAGGTTCCCTACTCGGCAAGAGGTCGACAGATCTAACGAGTCACGATTACGCAATCTTCCCGGAGAAGCATACCATTACGAAGCCATCGACTCGGGCGACCCAAATATTCGAGACAAGCTGTTGTCGAACATGATGGCGCCCAAGTCTATGGACTTGAGGAAGGGAGCGCAAGTTATGCTGATCAAGAATATGGATGATACGCTAGTCAATGGTTCACTCGGCAAGGTAATAGGATTCATGGCCGAGGCAACATTCGAAAACTGGGCAATGAATGGACAAGACGCTGGCGCCGGTTCGGGCGACGAGATGGGATCAGACGACAATGCAAGGAAGAAAATCAAGGCATTCAGCCGAGACCCTGAAAGTATGAAAGATATGCGCGAGTATCCGGTGGTCCGGTTTACGGCAGCAGACGGAACGCATCGCGTTGTTCTGTGCATCCCCGAAGATTGGAAGGTCGAGCTCCCCACGGGTGAAGTGCAGGCATCTCGCAAACAGTTGCCACTGATACTGGCGTGGGCTCTGTCGATCCACAAAGCCCAGGGCCAGACACTTGAGAGGGTCAAGGTGGACCTTGGTAAGGTGTTTGAGAAAGGCCAGGCATACGTTGCGCTCAGCCGAGCGGTTAGCAAGCAAGGGCTGCAAGTGTTGCGATTTGAGAAGAGTAAAGTGATGGCACACCCTAAGGTGATACAGTTTTACAACAAGCTCTACAGCGCTGAATCAGCGATGAAGACTAAAAAGGCACCAATTGCATCAGGCCTGGCGCGCAATGCAGGGCCGTCAAAAGCGGTAACTAATAGTAAGAGTGCAACCATTGTCGATCTGGATGAGGAGGAGGCTATGATGGCTGCCTATGGTTGATGACTATCTGGACTGTATACATACCTATTCACTTCACTAGGGTCCTGAAGACAACAAGGGTCTAGCAAGTCCTAGCACAAAACTCCATTCGCTGTGAAGCATGCATTAGCCATATGGTCCGCGCCACTATGAATCGAAAAGCACGGCAGTTATGCATTACATTTCAAGGATGACTTGATGTACAGCTTGCTGACTATATATGATCTCTAATATAAGATATCCTCCGTCTCGTTACACAGCTCACATGTATATTATAGAGAGCTCAATGATCGACCGAACGCAGTGTTACGCCACAGTTAAATAAGGCTAGGACTGATATGTGAAGGCGATAGGGATCGGGAAGTGACTTTTAGCTCCATTGAAAACATTCTTATCTCTTGTCCACTTGCTTAAATACACGTAGCTCATGGTCGAAATGCCATATATGATACTGTTCAGGTAGGATGGTTTATATCATAGCATTGGTACAAAACACTATACATGTGCCTGCAATATGCGTATGCAACTCTCCGTATGTCTATGGCTCTTATGTAGATATCCATGATATCTTGTTATATACACCCCTCGAGCAAGGTGGGTAAGTCCCCTGCCCTAAAGGTCCTCTTAGGTACCTAAGTACTAGGTAGGTAATCTGTATCGATAATGCACCTACCTTAACGTCCCTACTACGTGGGTACATGCACCATGTGGGAGGCGTTGGTACCAGCTACTGCTGTCTCAGGACGATCGGGTTGTGAACGGAAATAGAGTCTACCGCTTCGCAATAACCTTCCAACAAAGAATACAATTAAACTAACTAGTACATACTCTCCACGGTAGCCATCTCTTACCCATTTTCTTCAAATATATAGAGGAAGAGTACAACGGAACCCACGCAAGTTCTTCTCTCTTTTCCGTGGCGTGTAGTATTCCGTATCTGTCGCCAACTTGCCGGCGAAGCCAGATCCACCATTACCTTCAATACAGATGCAGGAGTAGGCTAGCGAGACTATATACTATCTACCGGTGCTGCTGCCTTGGTGGTCAGATAGTAGACCGTCTATGAGCCGGCTCCGGACAGCTTTGTTTCATTCAGATGGAGGTGTCCCCATTATCACAATGGCTGGGCGGTCCATATCAAGTCGTGCTCAGGGAGCCAGCAGGCGAACAAGTTGCGGGCATCCTAAGTAACCTCGTCCCAGAACAACACCTAACGCTTCAGAATGGTAATTAGAGCCTTCCCCATACTTGGTCGCCATGCTAGCAATGACTAACCTATGCCAGCTACCATTATTCGCACGGGCCAAAAGTTCGAACGGATAGATATCAGCGCATCGAATGTAGCAGATATCATACCACTTCAGACAGCCGCAATCGAACCTGAATTCAGTCCCTCAGAAACCTCGGCACCTCTGTCTATAACCTCTGCGGTTGCGGCGAATGCGGTGGCCACAACTCCCCCTACCGACCCCATCCAGGGGACCTTTCATGATCCCGCTATTGTCAGTATGACCCGAAAACCGGCGGCCCAAACGATAATACATACTCGTGCGGACGCCGACAACAAGCAACAACTTCCCATCATCACGAACCCCGCGGATAATCTGACCTACTCTTCACTCGACGAAACGGATACAACAACGGGAAAGACACTCGATGTCGCTCCCATGGCCCAGTTAGTCATTCAAACGCCATCCAAATTAGTAGTCATCGACACGACGGAGGACGAAGCCCAGAACTTAACACCCACTGCTGCGACTGGGAGTTCCGGGCTTGCGCCCCGCGAACGTAAGAGAGGGAAGCGGGGGAAGAGACAGCAAGGTGCAAAGCAAGCCGACGAGGTAACGCAGACATCAAATGCTCGACCCACCAACCAGAATACTGGGTGGAGACAGACCCCTATTCTCCAGTCCACCAAGTCCTTCCAACCATATGCATCGTTGAGGAAGAGCCGGAAGGGGCGTGCCGACCCTAGTGCGGACAGCGGCTGGGCTTCCGAGGACGTGACAGATGTACAAGAAGCTGGGGATTTCGATTTCGAGGGCAGTCTCGCCAAGTTCGATAAGCGCACTATCTTCAATGAGATGCAAGAGCAGGACCGGACCGACGAAGCGCAAAGGCTGGTTTCACATAACCGACTTCCCCGGCCAAAGCCAGGAACAGCGGGGGGAAAGAATCTCCATTACACTGAGAACGTGCTGGACATGGCACCGTCTGCCCCCAGGGCGACGAAGGAAACCCCAGGCGACTTTTGGAGGAGTGAGGCCGACGATGATTTGACGAACAACGGAGGCCGCGAGACGCCCAGCGGTCGCGAAGGTAGTGGGAGGAACTCTCGCCTTCGAAACGAATCCCGCATCTCCACAAGCCGGCGTTCCCAGTCGCGGAAGGCGAGCGCAAGTGGGACCGCGCCAGCACCCACTCGTGTGAACTCTGGAGTAAGTAGGGCCTGTGCTTTATCCGTCTGAGGACTCGCTAACCATGGACTGAAGCCACCGGCGGCGTCCCCAGCATTGCCAGGGTTGTACACAGTGGCGTCAAACCGACGTGTCGACATTGTCACGCATCTTCAGATGCTCGTCGTAGAGAATGTTGCCAGTAATGAGCTAGGAATGACGGAGGAGTTGATCGCGGAAAATGCCGGACGAGGCATCTCCGAGGTGGCCATGCGCGCATTGGAGGACCCAGCCATCAAGCTACGAACGGCGGCCACGTCGCCACCGGTCACGCATACCGTCGTTGTTCTGGCAGGAAACAACAGATCGGGGGCCCGGGCGATATCGGCTGCTCGGCACCTTCGGAATCGGAGTATCAACATACTAGTCTGCGTGGTTGGTATCGAGCGTGAGCGTGAGCTCCTGGAAGAGATACGGAAACAAGTCCGACTTCTACGCAACTTTGGCGGAAACATTTATACCAAATCAGAGCTCTTCGAACATCTAGCGCAGTCGGCCACCAGTCTTCACTCGTCCCCGCAGGCGCCTGTCTCCTTGATCATCGATGCTCTCCTAGGACTAACCATCTCATTCGAGGAGCTGCGCAAATCAGATCAGGCAACAACGTACGAACTGATGGAATGGGCGAACCGAAATGAGGCTTTTGTCATGGCTATCGATATTCCAAGTGGTATAGAACCTTCGTCAGGAAGAGTGAACGTCATCGACGGTGCAAAGCTCTATGTGCAGCCACGTTATGTCGTTGCCCTGGGCGCACCCAAGTCTGGCCTTGTCAAGGCTCTGAGCAGCATGTATGAACAAGGCGACATCATCATGGCGGATGAATGGAAGGTTTATCTTGCCGATATAGGTCTCGGGACTCTGGTCTGGCGAAAAGCTGCTAAGCTCAGGCGCGGTCCCGAGTTCGATGATAATTGGGTGCTGCAGCTTCAGTATCATCCACGCATAACAGATAACTAGGTTAAGAATAAAGAAGGCCTTACGTACATATAATGAAACAAACGTATAATTCAACCTCCTTAGCTTAAGAAGCATATTGTCTAAAATGTAGATCATATCTTCTTTCCATCAACCTCTACATCATCATCTCTTGTTCCTAGGTAATTCCTCAACGTACGCCTTAGGTTTCTCCCTATAGTTACGGTCCCGCCTAGCAACCCCGTAACGTTACCGCATAGAACATGTTACTCTCTAGCAATCCCATACGTAGGAACCTTTCCAGCATCGATCTAACAGCACTTTCGGCGCCTCGAAGGCACCACGCCGTCGGCAGGATAATTCGAGCATGGAAAGGGACCCGACTCCAACCAACCATTGCCGCCATCTCAACCCCTCGACACAATATATACTGCAGCACTCTCAGGGTGCCAGTGAGGCAGGCTCGGCCAAGTATGCAATTTATACTACCAGACGGGCTCGGATTCGTGCCTAACTTCTTGATGAGAAAGCCCACTATTATCCGGCCTGGTCCAATCTATTATGGCGTGTTGCAAAGGAGAGCCAACTACCTATTGTGCTCACAGGGCAGCCACAGCTATGCAGATGTGGCCGTCTATCACATGCACATGGTTGTTGCTACTACAGGCCATAAACTCAGTGTCCGAGTCGCTGTGGCCTAAGGGGAGGCGGACGCACTCAACAGAATCAGCACACACCACTAATAAGAGTGTAGTTGTATTATGCCGTGATTCTTGCTGACTCGTCTATAACTCGGCCATGTCGACGCGTGGTTTGGAGCCTCTTCTTGGGAATCAGAATGGCGACATACAGCCTCTGATGGGAAACAGTTTCGGCCATATGTGGCCGAGGGAACATCGGCACCTTAACAAGCAGTAGAGGGGACAGTCTCAGGGTGGACCTAAAAATTAAATCAACGTTTGCTAGCGTACTCCCGCTTCTAGCCTGGACATTAGGTTCAGCATGTACTGATAGGTAAGCCTTAAGAAGCCTTTTGAGGAAAGCTTCCTATAGTATTGGAGAAGGCATCCAGTTTTGAGAAAAGATCGTACTCTCTCAGTTTTCTATTCCACTTAATAAGCATGCCGTGCGTTGATAACTCCTCTAAGTGACTGACTACTCTGCTACTAGGATGCAGTTCCTTTACGCAGGCTCTGGGAAGATAATCTGCTATGCAAACATGATTGCAAAGTGCAACATGTATTATTATTATTAATAATAATTTAATAATATTATCATTTATTTATAAAGCTAGCTTAAGCTATATAGTTAATTACTTTGTTAATATTTTAATATAATAATGTTTTAAAAAAAAACCCTAGTAAGCTAGCAGCATGCTAGCAAAATAATTTAAATTTAACTTTTTTTTTTCTTTATACTTTTTTTATTAAGCTCTTTTTTATATAGCTTTTTACGGTTTTATTTAAGGCTAAAACTTTTTATATATAAATATAGTTAGCTTTAAAACTAATATTATATAGGCTTTAACCTAGCTTTTAGTTTTTTTAAATATTTATAAAGCTTTTATATATTTAACTAATATATGCTTAAGCAATTTTTTTTTTTAATTAGCACTACTAAGTATATAGTTAAGTTTATATATAATAGGTTTAAAAAAGGCCTGCTTTTAGTCCCTTAGTTAATTATTGCTATAAAGTCTAGCAATATAAAGTAGTTAAAAAAAGCAAGCATTATTTTTAGCTATGATAGCAAAATAAATATATTATTATTTAGTTTAAATAGCTTAACTATAATTAATAAATAAGCTTTTTAAAAAAAGTTTTATAGCAATAAGCAAAGTTGCTATAACTTTAACTTTAGTATAAAAAACACTATATTAAAGCTAGTTACTTTTATTAAGCAAAAACTAATAGCTAGGGCTTAGTTTTTAAACTTATAAAAAAGGCTTAAGCTAGATTTAAACTAACAACTACACGTAAAAAAGGAGTATAATAGCTAAGTATATAACTATTATGCTATTAAAGCAAAAAAATAATTAATTATATTTTTAAAAGCTTAATATATTCTATAACTATATTTGCTACCTAGCTATATTTGCTACTTTTATTATCTTTATATAAACAAGTTTTTATAACTTAACTATATAATAATAAATTGTTAGGCCACACAGTGGCGTTGCACCGTGTTAGGTGGCAGCATACTGTGTATCATATAGCTAATCCTTTATTAATAGCTTCTTCACGTCCTTTTCTTCTTTTAGCAACAATATAAAATGAACACATGTTATAACATTATCTCTATGTCCTATCAACACTATTATGATCGTCTAGCAAAAATTAATTTAAACTAACTATTTAAAATTAAATTTACGTAAATATTTTTATTTTATTTTAATATATTTATATATTATAGCTAGGATTTTTATATATTTTATAGCATTATATATAAGTTTTTTGCCTTTTTATATAACTATTATTTATATTTTATTTTATTATTTTTAAATAATAATTATTTAATAGCTTATAACTTTTTTATATTTTATATAGTTATATAATAATTTTTTATTTTATAATATTGTTTTTTTATAGAGTAATATTAATTAAGTTAATTATTTATTATATAAAAGTTGCAAGATATTTTTTATAATAATATAAAATAATATATAATAGCTTTTATATTATATATAATTTGCTATATATTTTTAATAATATATATTAATAACTAAGCTATTTTAATATTATATAATAAAATATTTAATAAATATAAACTAAAATATTATAACTATTTTATATATGATTTAAAATAATAAATTATTAAAATAAAAATAATATATTTTATAGCTATATTTGCTACCTAGCTATATTTCCTACTTTTTTTTATTTTTATATAAACAATATTTTATAACTTAACTATATAATAAAAAATTAATTTAAACTATTTAAAATTAAATTTATTAAATGTATTTTTTTATTATAATATGTTTATATATTATAGCTAGGCTTACTATATATTTTATAGCATTATGTGCAAGTTTATTGCTTTTTTATATAACTACTACTTATATACTTTTTTATTATTTTTTAAATAGTAGCTGCTTTAACAGCTTATAACTTTTTAATATTTTATATATAAAGTAATTTTTTATTTTATAATTTTGTTTTTTTATATAGTAATATTAAATAAATTAATTGTTTGCTATATAAAAAGTTATAATTTTTTTTTAATAAAGCTAAATAATATATAATAGTTATTATATTATATATAATTTATTATATATTTTTAATAATATATATTAGCAGGCTATTTTAATATTATATAATAAAATATTTAGTAAATATAAATTAAAATATTATATTTTATATATTATTTAAAATAATAAATTATTAAAGTAAAAATAAACTATTAAATAAAGCTTTAATTATAAAAATAATTAAATAAAAATTTAGCTAAACAATAATATATTTTAAGTTATATAGTACTAATTTTATATTTTAAAATCTTTTTATATATTAGCTTTTATTATTAATATATTTAATATATTAAAAAATATATATTAAAAATTTTTTTTTAATATATATATATTATATGCTTATATTAAAATTTTTTTATTTTTTTATAACTATTTTAAAAAGCTAAAATAGCTAATATTAAAAAGCTAAAGCTTATATAATAAATAGTTATGCTAATATATAAAATATAATAATATTATTATTTTTATAATACTTTTTAAAATTATATAAATAATAACTTTTATAATTTATAAAAATTAAAAGTTAATAACTATATACTTTTTATATAATTACTTAATATATCCCATAGCTATATTTAACAACTAGCTATATTTAACACTTTTTTTACTTTTATATGCATAACTTTTAATCTACTATATTTTTACTACCTATAATAATAAGCTTTTAAAAAAAGTTTAATATTATTTTTGCACTTTAAGCGCTTTATATAAACTTAAAACTAAGCATTTAATGTGCAGCTAAAATTTATAATATATTATATATAACCTTTTTTAACTAAAAACGCAATTATATAATATATATTTAACTTTATTATGCAATTATTTTTATTTAAGCATAGTAATATTAAAAATATATATATATATATATAATTTTAATAAAACTAAATTAATTATAAATAAAATTTTATTTAAAATAGTTATAACTATATTTAATTATATAAAAGACTTAAAAATAATATAGCAAAGCAGTTATAAATAAATTATAATTATTTAAGCTATTTTATTATATAGCTATATTATTTTATTATATATTATTATTATAAAAAAAAACTATTTATTATTTTAATATAAAAGCACTTTATTGTTTAATAGTTAAGTTATTATAATTATAAAAAATAGCTAAATAATAAATAAGTAGTTATATAAAAAATATATACTAATTTTTAATTTTTAATAACTATAAAAGCTATTATTTATATAATTTTAAAAAATATTATAAAAATATTATTATTATTACACTTTATATACTAGCATATTTATAATATAAGCTTTAGCTTTTTAATATTAGCTATTTTAGCTTTTTAAAATGATTAAATAAACAAAATTTTAAATATTTAATATAAGCACATATTATATATATATTAAAAAAGATTTTTTACTTATGTTTTTTAATATGTTTAATATATTAATAATAAAAGCTAATATATTAAAAAGTTTTTAAAAAGCAAAATTAGTGCTATATAACTTAAAATATATTATTACTTAGTTAAATTGTTGTTTAACTGCTATTATAATTAAAACTTTATTTAATAGCTTACTTTTATTTTAATAATTTATTACTTTAAATAATATATAAAACATAATATTTTAATTTATATTTATTAAACATTTTATTATATAATATTAAAATAGCTTGCTAATATATATTATTAAAAGTATATAATAAATTATATATAATAAAATAACTATTATATATTATTTAGCTTTATTAAAAAAAATTATAACTTTTTATATAGTAAATAATTAACTTAGTTAATATTGCTATATTAAAAAAATAAAATTATAATATAAAAAATTATTTTATATATAAAATATAAAAAAGTTATAAGCTGCTAAAGCAGCTTTTATATAAAAAATAGCAAAAAAGCATATAAGTAATAGTTGTACAAAAAAACAAAAAACTTATATATAACACTATAAAATATATAGCAAGCCTACTTATAATATATAAACATATTAAAATAAAAATAAAAATATTTAGTAAATCTAATTTTAAATAGTTTAAATTAATTTTTTGTTATATAGTTAAGTTATAAAAGATTGTTTATATAAATGTAAAAAAAAGTGTTAAATATAGCTAGGTATTAAATATAGCTAGGTATTAAATATAGCTAGGTATTAAATATAGCTAGGTATTAAATATAGCTAGGTATTAAATATAGCTAGGTATTAAATATAGCTATAAAATATATTATATATTAATTAAAATATTGAACTTAATTAATATTTTATTTATTTATTATTTAGCTATTTTTTATAGTTATAATAACTTAATTATTAAGCAATAAAGTGCTTTTATACTAAAACAATAAATAGTTTTTTTTTATAATAATAATATATAGCAAAATAATATAGCTATATAATAAAATAGCTTAAATAATTATAGCTTATTTATAATTGCTTTGCTATACTACTTTTAAATTTTTTATATAATTAAATATAGTTATAACTATTTTAAATAAAATTTTGCTTATAATAAATTTAGTTTTATTAAAATTATATATATATATATATTTTAAACTTTATATTTTGCTATTATATTTTATATAAAAGCAAACTATTTATAATATTTAAATAAATTTTTATATAAAACGTACTAATAATTAATTTAATAATTAAAATATATTATAAAAGCTAATTATTATTATATAAAAGTAAATATTTAGTTTTTGCTAACATATTTTTAATTATATAATTTTAATAATTAGTTAGCTATATTTTTAATATTATTATATTTAAATAAAAATAATTATATAATATAGTTAAGTATATATTATATAATAAATTACTTTTTATATTTAATAAAATTTTAATTATTAATAAACTTATTAAATATTATTATATAGTTATATATTAGCTTTTATTATTAATATATTAAATATATTAAAAAACATATATTAAAAAATTTTTTAATATATTTTATAGCTATATTTTTTACTTAGCTATATTTGCTACTTTTTTATACTTTTATATAAATACTTTTTTATAACCTAATTTTATAATAAAAATTTAATTTAAACTATTTAATATTAAATTTGCTAAATATTTTCATTTTATTTTAATATGTTTATATATTATAGCTAGGCTTTTTATATACTTTATAGCATTATATATAAGTTTTTTGCCTTTTTTTATCACTATTACTTATATACTTTTTTATTATTTTTTATATAGTAACTATTTTAGTAGGTTATAACTTTTTTATATTTTATATATAAAGTAATTTTTTATTTTATAATATTATTTTTATTATATTAACAAGCTATTTTAATATTATATAATAAAATATTTAATAAATATAAACTAAAATATTATATTTTATATATTATTTAAAATAATAAATTGCTAAAATAAAAGCAAGCTATTAAATAAAGCTTTAATTATAAAAATAATTAAATAAAAATTTAGCTAAGCAATAATATATTTTAAGTTATATAGCACTAATTTTGTTTTTTAAAAAAAAATATTTATATTAGCTTTTATTATTAATATATTAAACATATTAAAAAATATAAGTAAAAATTTTTTTTTAATATATATATAATATAGTTATGCTTATATTAAATATTTAAATTTTTTATAACTATTTTAAAAACCTAAAATTTATATAATAAATATATTAGTATATAAAGTATAATAATATTATTAATTTTATAATACTTTTTAAAATTATATAAACAATAGCTTTTATAGCTATTATATATTAAAAGTTAATATATACTTTTTAATAACTATTTATATATTTATTAACATATTAAATATAATTAATACCTATTTATTTATTTTTTAGCTATTTTTAAAAGTTATAATAACTAATTATTAAGCAATAAAATGTTTTTATATTAAAATAATATAGCTATATAATAAAATAGCTTAAATAATTATAGCTTATTTATAATTGCTTTGCTATACTATTTTTAAGTTTTTTATATAATTAAATATAATTAACTATAATTATTTTAAATAAAATTTTATTTATAATAAATTTAGTTTTATTTAAGTTATATATATATATATTTTAAACTTTATATTTTATTATTAAATTTTATATAAAAATAAACTGTTTATAATATTTAAATAAATTTTTATATAAAACGTACTAGTAGTTAATTTAGCAATTAAAATATATTATAAAAGCTAATTATTATTATATAAAAGTAAAAGTTTAGTTTTTATAAATATATTTTTATTATATAATTTTAATAATTAGTTAGTTATTTATATTTTTAATTTAATTATGCTTAAATAAAAATAATTATATAACAAAAATAAATATATATTATATAATTGCTTACTTTTTAAATTTAATAAGTTTTTTACTATTAGTAAACCTATTAAATATTATTATATAATTATATTTTTAGGTAAAAAAGGTTATATATAGAATATTATAAATTTTAGCTATATATTAAATGCTGCTAAGCAATTATAAAAGTATTAACAATATATAAAAATAGTATTATAAAATATATTTATTGTTTTCTTGCTAAAAAAAAAAAGGGACATAAAAAAGCTATTAATAAGTAAACTGCTATAGCATATATAGTATGCTACTACACCAATACTATATTTTGCTACTATATAGCTTAACAAGTGCCTTTTTTATATAAAAAAATACAACGTTTTTATTGTTAACTAACTTAAAAATATAATACTATTATATAAAAAAAGATAACTAGCTAACTTAAAACAATAATGTTATTATATAAATAATTTAGGTTATAATTAAGGTTTAAAATGCTATTAAAGTTTAGGCGTAAATAATACTATAATAAAAAAAAGCAAATTTTAAAAATAAATATTTAATAAAAATATAAAGTTTAATGTATTAAGCTTGTAATAAAAGCAATAAATAATAAGCGTTTTTATTTTTAATATAATATTTTTAAAAAGCAAATTTAATAAACTGTTTTTTATAATAAAGTAAACTAAGCAAGCTACGCTATAAGCTTATTTTTATTATAATTATAAAGCAAACCAAAATATTATTGCTTAATAATATTAATAATAAGCTTTGTTTGTATTATTTTATATTTTTAGTAACTAACTAAAGTTATTAATAAGTTTAAAATAAAATATTTAAATAAAATAATATATTAAAATAATTAAACTAATTAAAGTTGTAGCTAAAAGTTAACTTATTAAATGTTTTCTAATAACAATAAAATTAATTATTATAAAAGCTTTACTTTTTAAAAATAAGCAAGTATTTGAACATATAAGCAAATAATAATAAGTTTTATTATAAAAAAAATATAGTTATATATATATTTATAATTAAGTACTTTTTTATTTATATTTAAATAACTTTAATAGCTATTTTAGTAGCCCAAAAATTTTTTTATATGAAAAATATTTATTAATTTAGCTATATTTTTTACTAATAATATTTTAATATTAATTATATTTTAAATAACTTTTTAATTATATAAAAAATTTACTTATTTATATTTTAATTTAAAATTACTTATTTATAAAATTATTTTTTGTAGCGCAAAAATTAAATATGCAATAAAAATAACTTTATCTAATTTTTTAACAAAATAAAAAATTTAATTTATATACTAGTTTGCTTACATTAGCAATTATTATAAAAGGTTTTATTTATTATAATAACTATTTTATTAATATCTTATTTAGTAAATTATATTTGTTATAAAATTAAATTTAATTGCTAATTTAAAAATAAATAAAGTTATACTTAAAATTATAATAAATGTTAATATTATTAGCTATAAATTTAATAGCTAATTTTATATTATATTAATAAAAGTATTATTATATTTTAAATTTAAGTTTTTAATTTAAAACATTAAAAAATAATTTAAAAAAATTAAAGCTTAAAACTTAATACTACTTTATAAAAGCTTTATTTAATTGCTAATAAAAAAGTATTATTAAAATTATGTTATAATAATAATAAAAAAATTATTTATATAGTATTAATATAAAATAATATATAATATTATATAAAATAAATAATATTTATTCTAGCTTAAATTATTTTTTTAAGCTAAATAAATGCTAATACTATAAATATAAATGCAAAATTTAAAATATAATATTAACTATATTTGTTTTGTTTTTTTTATATGCTTATTTATAGCTTGTTACTTATAATATTAATAATATTATTTTGCTTTAATAATAATATATATATATATTTAATTGAATATTATATATTTTTATTATATTATTTATTTTATACTAATATTATTATTTTTAAACTTAAGTAAACTTAAAATTAAAACAAACTAATAAAACCTTTTTAGTTATTATAACAAACTAGAAATAATTTTTATATGATTATATAATTGCTTTTTTTTAATTAAAAAATTTTATTTTTACTTTAATATTATAACTAACTATATTAATTATATAAATACTATATAAACATATATTTAAGTCTAGCTACTTATATTTATACATATATAAAGCAATTATATTTATAAATATATAAAACAAATGTAAATTTATTAAAAACTTTAAACTTTATTTTTTTTTAATATAAATATTATTAACTATTAATAATAAACCTTGCTTATAAGTAGCTTAATAGCTAAAAAATATTATTTATATATAAAAGTAAACATATTTTCAAAAAATATTTTTAGCTTACTTTAAGTTTAAAAGCTAATAGTTATTATATAAAATATTATTTTAAAATTTATAAAAGCATTACTATAAAAATTATATTTTTTTTAAACTTTTTACTAAAAAATAATATATTTAATAATTATATAATATTAAAAATAAAAATAATATTTAAAATAAATAATAAATTATTTTTTTATTAAAGCTAATATTTTTATTACTTATTATTTTATTTAAATAAAATAGCTTAAAATACTTAAAGTTTTTATTATTTACTTTAATTTACTTTTTTTAAAGTAATATATTAAAATAACTAACTATATTAAAAATGCTAAAAGTATTGTTATTACTAAAAATATTATTATAGCTATTTTTATTAAATTTTTATATATTTTAAATTAATTTACTAAATTTATTATTTAAACTAATAATTTTATATTAGCTTTTTATATTTTTTAATAACTTTATTTTTAACTTATTTTAACTTTATACTTTTTAAAATAAAATAATTAAATTTATTTAATAAATGCTTAATAAATAAATTTTTAATAAATATATAAAGCTATTATATTAATATTAAAAAAAGTAATAAAAAAACTTAATTAAAAAAGCTTATTAAATAGCTACTTAAGCTATATAAAAAGCTATAGCAAAAGCTTGCACTTAATTAAAAAAAATACTTTTTAACTTTTTTTTAAAATTGCTTATATTTTTAAAAATGCTGCTTTTAAAATAATGTTTTATTACTACTAATAATTAATATTAAGCTATTAAAATAGCTTTAGTTATTAAAGCTATATTATAAGATATTAGTATTAAAATTTTTTTAATAATATTTTTACTTTTATTAGTTAATAAATAATTGCTATATTAAATTAAAAATTATTATTTATTAGTTATTTTAATTTAATATTATTTAAATTATTTAGTATTAATAAGTATGTTATAATTAATAATTATATTTATTAATGAAAAATATACTTATTTATTATATTTATATACTAATATGCTATAAACTTTATTAAAAAATTTATAATTTAAAATAAGTTTTTATAATTATTATAATATAATATTTAAACTTAATATAAAAGTATATTTAATAAACTTATTAAAATAGCTATAAAAGCTAGCTTAAACTATTTTTTAATTAAACTTAAAAAAAAATTAAATTATAATATGATTAATGCTATAAAAATAGTATTTAGTATATTATTTAACTATAATAATATTATTATAAGTAGTTATATTATTTTATATTTAAGCAATAAAATAAATTAAATATTATTATAACTTAAAGTTTATATTAAATAAATAATTTATAATATATAGTTATATAAAATTAGTTTTACTTTAGTTTTTAGTAATTATTTAATAAACTTAAAAATATAATATTATTAAATATATTTTTAATATATATTAAAAATAAGTTAATTTTATATAAAGCTAAATTAATAAGCAATAATAGTTTTATATAAGTTAGCGTAGCATTTATTATAATAGTTTTAGCTATTTTAATAGCAATTAATATGCTAGCTTTTACTTTTAAGCTTTTATTTATAATAATATTTATTACAAATACTATTAATAATAATAATATATTTTAAGCTAATAATTATTATAGCAAATAACTTAGTTATAGCTATAATAACTAGTTATAAAGTAGTTATAATAATTTTTAAAACTTTTAAAAATATTAATATAAGAGTTATTATTTTTTAAATATTAGTTTTTTTTTTAAAAAAAAAATGTTTAAAAAAAATTTTAGTTAATATTAAAAACGCAAAACTTATTATAGCAAAAGTTATAATAATAAATATTTTTAGTAAGCATAGCAACTATATATTTTTATTTATTAGCAATAAATTAAACTTAAATATTAACTTAATAAAATATATTTTAGTATTAAAAATAAAAAATTTTTAATATTAAATAAGCATAATATAAAACTATAAAAAATTAAATTGCTTGTTTAAAAATATATTATAATAAAAAAAGTTAAAAATATTATTAAAAAAAAATTTTTATTAAATACTTTAATAATAAAAATAATAAAACTTTTACTAACTATTTTAATATTATTTTTATAATAAATATTAGTTTTACTATTTATAAACTTAAACTTATAATATATAAGCAATATTATATATTATTTTTTAATAATTTATAATAATTTATATTTACTTTAGCTAAATATATATATTTAAATAGTAGTTAATAATATTAAAACATTTATAGCAAATAATATATTTAATATTATTGCTACTTATTTAATTTTAATTGCTTTATTTATTATTAAAATAATAATACTATTTTTATATATATATTTTTAAATATTAGCTTTTTTAATTTTAAAAGCAATGCTAACTTTAGTTTGCTTTAATATAAGCTATTTTATAATAATAACTAATTATAATTAAATTACTTAGCATATATTTTATATAAAAATTATTATTAAATATAACTAAGCTATTAGTTTATAGTTTAAAAAGTAAAATAAAACTTATTAAATAAATTAAATTTTAATAATTACTACTTAGTATTATTAATAATATTTTTTATATAAAAATATTTATAATAATAGTATAGTTAGCATTAAACTTTAAGCTTAATTTATTATAAAGTACTTTTTTTTTAAATAAATATATTATTTTTATTAACTTTTTTTTATTTATAATAATATTTAGGTTTTGTTTTAAGTTATAAATAGTAATAATAATTTATAAAAAAAGCTATTAATTTTTTATTATATAATAGTAATATATAAAATAATAGTTTTTTTATTTATAGCTATAATATTATTAATAGCTTATACTAATTTATTTTAAATAAATAATATAAAAGTGCAAACTTATTATTTTTAGCTTATATAAAATAGTACTATTGCTATAGTAGTAATGCTAAGTATTTTAAAAGCAGTACTATTTATTAATATAATAAATTTACTAGTACAAATTTAATAAAAAATATATTTAAGCTTTATTTTTAATTATGCTAAAAATAGTAGGATTATTACTAATTAAGCTATAGCTAATATAGTTATAGCTATTTTTATTTTTATTAAAAATGCTAATAATATTTTTTATTTATTAATAAATTTTAATTTTTCTAACAAAATTATAGCTATACTTTTAATATTAAAAATTAGTAATAATTATATTTTTAATATACTTAAAAATTATATTTTATTTATAAAAAGGTTAGCAATATTAAGCGCTAAAAAGCTATAAAATGTTTTTAGCTAGCAAACTAAAAATAATATTTAAGTATATATAGCAAACACTAAATTAATAATATACTTTATTTAAATAATAAAATAATATAAGCTTTAGCATGCTATAAATATAATAAGTATGCTAAAAAAATAATAATATAAATTAAGCTAATTAAAAGTTAGCAAAACTAAATTACTATAACTATATAACCTTATATATTAAATATTTAAAATTAAAAGATTATTAATTAACTTTTTAATAGCATATATAATAAAAGTAAGCTAAAGTATATAAAGCACTTTATATTATTTAGTTGCTTTATATTTATAATATTTATAAAAGTTAAATTATTATTAATTTAAAAGTTTTTAATAAAGTTATTATATTTAATATTTATTAATTGCTTAAATAAAAGTTAATTATTATTAAGCTTTAAAAATATTTATATATATTAGTTATTAATTATTTTAAGTTTTTTTATTAACTGCTTATATAGCTTAGATATTAAAACTATATAATAATTATATTTTTTTAAGCTTTAAAAATATTTAATATTATACTTATAAAATTTTAAAAGAGTTTTAAATTTATATAGCAATTTATAAATAATTAACGTTTTTATTATTTTTAGTATGCTATAACATATTCTATAGGTCAATTGCACACCTAGGTTAATTACACACTTTTTTTCTTATATTAAAAACGTCCGTGCGCAACATTATAACTTGGCTAATACTAATGCTATAATAATATAAATAGTACTAATCGATTTTGAACTAAATAAAGAGTTTAAATATGATTTTTTTATATTTATAGTATTTTTATTTAGTAAATTATTAAGGTAGTAAATAAACAAGAATTATTAAAAAGATGTTAGCAAAAAGGTTTGTGCGTAAATTTATAACTATTTTAATTTTAATAATATAATAATAATAAAAATAACTATTAAATTAATAATAAAATAAGAAATCTAGTAGTATTTTTTTAATTTTAATTACTTTAATATTAAATAAATTATATAGTATTATATTTTTTGTACTATAATATAATCCTTGCTAAAGATTATATAATCTCTGCTTAGCGTATTACTTAATAACTTGCTAAATAAAAATACTATAAATATAAAAAAATTATATTTGAACTTGTTATTTAGTTAAAAATTAACTAGTACTATTTATATTATTATAGCATTAGTATTAGCTAAGTTATAATGTTGCGCACAGATGTTTTTTATATAAGAATAAAAGTGTGCAATTAACCTAGGTGTGCAATTAACCTATAAAATACATTAGCTTATATTAATAATATTATTATTTTTTTTAAAAATAACGTTTAAATATTATAATTATATTAAAGCTATGCTTAATATATTTAAAAATATTAAATTAAGTTTTAAACTATTTAAATTATTTATAGTATACTTAGTAGTATACTTATTAGGTTTTATAGTTAATAATTTTAGTATTATAATTATTAATAAGCATATTATAATTTTTTATAAAATTGCTTAGTCTTATATATTAGCTACTTTAAAAATATATATTAGTTTAGTTAGCTTTTGATATAAATTTATTTTATAGTATTAATAAAAGCTATTACTTATATAAATATAAAAAATAAACTTATTAAATATAGTATATAAAATTTAATTTATTTTAAAAAAGTTAATAATATAATAATATTAAATTGCTAAAGTTATATTTAAGCTTTTTTAGCTAAAGTATAAAGTTTTTAAATTTTATAGCAACAATTAATTTTTTTAGCTACTTTATTTATTAAAATTATGCTAAAATTATATTTATTAAGCTTAATATATTTAAAAAGCAAAAATATAGCATAAATGTTTTTTATTTTAATAGCGCTTAAAATAAATATTATATTTTAATTAACTTTATTTGCTTTATTATATTTTTTAATAAAGTATTAACTAAAACTAAATTATATTATAGTGCAATTAAATTAAAAGTAGCTAGTTTAGTTTAAATATATAAATAGCTATATATTTTATTTTAATTTAGCTTATTATTTATTATTATACTAATAAATTATAACGCTATAAAAAAAATTATTAATTAAATAAGTTTTTAATTAGTTAATTTAATTAAGCTTAATATTAAAATAAAAATAGCTTTTTTTTATTTATTATAATTTTAGCTAAATATTTAATATATTTTTAATTATGTTAATTTAGTTTTAAACGCTGTGTTTTAACTTTTAATAATTTTAAATATAAAAAAAGCTTTTTTTAAAAATAATAATATAAAAGTACTAAAAAATATTATTAATAACTTTAAATATTTTATATATATAAATATTATTACTTTTAATAAATAATAAAAACATTTTATTAATAGTTATACTAATAACTTTAAATATGCAAAAATTATTAATAATATTTATTAACGTTTTTAATTTAATACTATTTATACTAGTATTACTAGTTATAATTATATTTTTTAAAAAGCTTTTATAATTATGTTTTTATATAATTTAGTTAATAATAATTTTTTATATTTAGTTTATTATAATAAAAAACATTAATTTTATATACTAATATTTTATTATAATTTTATGTTTGCTATAGCTTATAATAAAAAAAAATATTTTAATTTTAAGCAAATATTTTATAAACTTTAAAAATTTATTATTTATAACATTAATAAATAAATTATTAACTTTTATGCTTATTATTTATAGTATTTTAAATATATTATAAACTATTAAAAATTATTATGTAAACTTAATCTTATTTAAAAACTGCTAATTTTATTTTATATATTAGCTATAAATTTTATTATTAGCTTGCTAGCAATTTTTTTTAAAAATATATTTTAAGCAGTTAATAGTTTTAATAAATATAATACTTTAATGCTAGTAATATGCAAGCATAATTAAAAAACATTACTTATTCTAAGCAATGTTTACTACTCTGCTGCAGATCAGGCTAGTGTACTGGCAAACCTCCTGATTTTGTGCAATTGGGGTATACCGGTCAAGATTATCTTAGATCGCGACTCAAAATTTATGTCCGACTTTTGGTTGAGGTTGTCGACGACGACAAGGACGTCGTTCTTTTTCCTTTTACCGCAAAGGGCAACTGTCAGGACATCATCATCATAGCACAGTGTGTAAGACACAGTGCATGTGGTGGTAATATACTATATGTACTATAGAACCTCTTTACTTATAGCTTTGCTAGCCTGATCTCTTTTCTTAACAACAATAATATAATCTGCACTTACAACACTATCTTCCTATCTTATTAATGTCTTTATAATCGCCTAGCATTAATAATAAAATTAATAGTTTTTAATTAAGCTAAAGTTTACTTAATAATTTTTAATAGTTTATAATATATTTAAAATATAATAAATAATAAATATAATAGTTAGCAATTTATTTATTAATATTATAAATAGTAAGTATTTAAAGTTTATAAAATATTTTTTTAAAATTAAAATAAATAATAAATAAAAAAAAAACTTTAACTTACTTTTAAGCAGCAAGCAATTAGTATACTTAAAAATATAGTAAATTAACTTAAAAACAAAGTTAAAGGCGCTAACTAAATAAAAGCTTTTAAAGCAGCATAACTTTTAAAATATAATAAAACTACTAACTTAACTTTTTTTTTTACTTTAATTAAAATATACTTAAAAACAATAAAAAAAATAAGCTAAGCAAAATTATAAAAAGTATAGGCTGCAAAAAACTTTTAAAATAAAAAAGCTTTTAAATAGTTTAAAACTTATTAAAAAAATTAAGCTAAAAAGAATAAAAAAAAAAAAACATAAAAATATTT
>Ga0247782_1000328_pt1 | contig 42964 bp, 28 predicted proteins | sample UWRJL019104C5_FD_179928 | JGI IMG/M metagenome (GOLD analysis project Ga0247782, IMG submission 179928) | Plant litter microbial communities from Arlington Agricultural Research Station in Wisconsin, United States - UWRJ-L019-104C-5 | ecosystem: Environmental > Terrestrial > Plant litter >...
AAAAAAAAAAAAAAAAAAAAAAAAAAAAAAAAAAAAAAAAAAAAAAAAAAAAAAAAAAATTTTTAAATTTTTTTTCGTAAAATAAAATAAAATGCCAATACTCGTTAATGATGTTCTGTTATTAGTTTATGGCTGCTCAGGTAGGTAATCCAGTTCGTTCGTTTGCTTGTTCGTTCACCTACACCGGGTTACAGTACATTGCATGCATGTAGCTGGTACTGGTAGGTCAATAGTGGTTCGTAGGTACCCTGGCGGGCCTAGTTGCCAGGGGGGTTAACTTGCTGGAATGGCCATCTGGTTGGCGAAGAATGCAGCATCGTGATTTTAGAGTAGTTGGTTACTCCGCGAAATTCCTTGGAAATTAGATGCACCAACCGGTGGACACAGACCTGTTTTTGGTATCGACGTGGTGTACAGCAGAGAGGAGGAAGATCTTTTGCTGGTCTGGATGGGGTTATCAATGACAATTAACAACACAATCTGGCGAGGATGCAGCTGCTAGCAGTGCATGGAGGGGCTGATCGTAAGGCTTACCAGCCAGTCAGCTCCCGACGTGATGCGAATCTGCCCGTTTATTACGGGCTGCAGTCTGGATACAGATCCCACGCCCGGGAACTACCCGGTTGAAATGACGGCAGGGGATGTTCGGGATACGGTTTCGTCCCTGTTGATTCCGGTCAAAGGCCGGTTTGACACGCCACGATTGACATGCTTAGGTAGTAGGCAGTAAGTAGACCGTTGGCCGAGCCAGGCATGTGTGTGCATGGTGTGTCGTCTGTCTCATTCTGTTGTAGCAAGTGCATCCGAACCCCCCCAAGGATCGTAGCACTCTTATATCGATTGAGTACATTATAGGAATGCCAATTATAGTTGCAGCCGCAGCTGCAGTTGCTCTGTGCCGGGAACACGTTCACGGACAGTCCCGCTCCAACGCCCACGCGCGACCACACCCACGCCTACTGTGCGCCTGCGCCCGCGCCCACGCCCTCGCTCTGGTTCTTTGCCGTCGCCGCTTGGAAGAGGAACCTTGTTTGTACCGACCTTGAAAACAACCTGGTTACCACAGCGTCGTGGGAGGCAACACAAGGTGACACCATGCCACGGTAATGCAATGCTGCCTCGCGGAAGTGATCCGGCATGAAGCATCATTATCTGAGCCATCAGCTCACGCTCTGTGGAATTGCACGTTTTCGCCAGATCCGCTTTTTACCATAGGACTGCACCATCCCCAGACCTGATCGGGCGACCAGAAGAAGAGTCGGGGTACGTGTTGCAGTTGGCCTCGTAAAATTAGACCTGCATTCTCAAGCACTATGGATGTGCTTTTCCCTTTGGGCAGAAGGATTCAAGCCTGTATGGACTGGCCTCGGTTCGGGGCCTTATCTCCGGCTCAACTCGATTTTCATAGTCAAGGACGGGTAACCTGGCGATTTGACATCGGATCACATCTGGCATATTATGCATTTGTTTCGAGCCGCAATAAGCGAGTATGTTGTGCGACGTGCCAGCCAGAAGAAAAACGTGGGTGGATCGACATATGTAGAAGAACTTTGTACCGTCAGCAAGTAAAACGTCAAGAACCTTAGTAGCCCTAGCTTGGGACCTCCAGTGCCAATCCTCCATGTGTTTGACTGTCGGCAGTTGACAATTGACAATTGACGGCTGCTAACTTAGGTAGTTACTCTTAAGGTAATTCCCCGTTCCAAGCAACCTCGATGGTTCTGCCCAGCTGAAGGTATCCAATGTAGGTGCACGTGTATGTAAGTATGCAATCGGAATCTTATTAGAACTGTGGAAAGAGATTGTCATCCCATGCATGCTTCTGGGGCAATGCCTCCCTCTATGGTTGGTGCATTCTAGATGGCATTACGGCAAGACAGATGGCATGGAATGACAGCAGCATGGAAGGGCAGCATTGGAGCCGTCGAGCGATACAAGATTCTAGCCTTTTTGATCTGCCGAGGCCGAGCGCGATAGGCTTCGCGGGGTTGAGAGAGGGAAGAAATATCTCATGGCGCGTTCTGGTACTGCTGTATGTCACATTCTGTATCGAGAATCGTCACTACCCTGGCTCACTACTGGGTAGGTAGGTACCTACTTTCGCTGGCTCTCCAATTATGTAAGGCGCCTTAGCCGGCGTGCAACTCGCTATGAAGCCGGAGAAGGTATCATGTCGTCCTCGTGACGCCTACCCCCCGGCTCAATCCACGCGAATCGCATGCAGCGGAGAAGCATCACACCAGTCACACCTTCGTAGTAATAACAGAGCAAGCTGTCTATATGGCATGCCCCGCCATTTGTTGGCACTAAACCACTTAAAAAAGGGGAACTGATACCAAATCGAACCAGTTCTTGACCTGGCCCTCTAGCCCCTAAGTCAATTTAGATATCCCGCTTGATCTTACATTCAGGCTTGTTTTCGACTAAAGTGGTGTTAACGCACGCTCGATACCCCGGGATGGGCAAGCATGCTTAAAATTGATATGTCCGAGGAGAAAAAAGCATATGACCTTGTATATAGTTTATATATTCCTCGGTAAGTGGTCCTTTTTTTTTTTCTTCCAGTACCGTGCTTGTCCACACGCGAGAGCATACCTATTTGGTTTATACACAAATGCCGTGTATAAATTTTGGACCACTACCAGTAGGCTGGAAGTCTTTACATGCGGGTCGTGAAACCGGGCAAAAATCCTATGGAGGGACGCGTGCCGAAGTCTCTGTAGAAGATCTCATTGACTTGTATCTTAGCTGTTGGATCGTCCCATTGGTTCGGGCTCTGATATGCCCCTTCAGTATAGCGCGTTGGAGCCAAAAGGAAATCACCAGGGTACTAGGCCAAAGTGTAAACGAGGATGGATGTACGCTGTATAGTGAACGGCATTCCCCTCGAGTGTCGTCGACAAGGGTTTGATGCCAACTCGCCTCGATCGTGGGGAAGGGTGCGTGCCTGATTGCGTGCGCGAGTGAGGAGCAAGGGGGAAACGGGTGAAGAGCAAGTAAGAGATGACTTCAAAACAGTGTCATATCACGTCCTCTAGCGTCACATTGGTGATTTGGAAGATGAATGGAACCTTGACCGCCGGTTTCAAGATGGCTGGTTGTTGTAGTTATCCCGTGTCGCGTATTCGCCAATGATGCGAAAACGCCCAAGTGACAGCAAACAGCAGCAGACTCGATAGCGGCTCATAGTATCTACGTATCTGGGCCGTGCGGGTTGTCGTTGGTTACCTCATGGCAGCGGTCGATCTCTCTTGACTGTCGCTATTGCACGCACATTGTAATGCTTTCAAAGGCTGTATCTCTCTCGGTACGGTTTACATAAAGGCGGGTACAGATCTGTACAGCAGATATCCAATCTGACCGATTCGAGGTGGATAGAACTCATCTAATAAGGTATCTGTCTACTAAGGGATCTATGTATGTAGAAACCAGGGCAGACCAGGGTCTCTTTGACGTAATTGACGGCTACCCGATTAACGTGTTTCAAGTTCTCAATAAATATGGACAATCTCTGGGGAAGCATGTTCATCTTAATCTGCAAGAGATACTAGCCAGCGCTCTCCCATATGTACTGTGGGCGTCGAATAAGCGGATAGACAGGCTAATGGGGTATAGTGCAGTACTAATGCAATAACTATCTATTTATCTAGTACCACTTAGGTAGATAGTAGGGCGCTGGAGAATGAGGATAACACGGTTCGGCACGGCCTTGTGTACGTACATTTGTACGTACTTAAGACGTATGTACTTAAGGTATGTATGCAGGCAGATGCGCTAGTCCAGTAAGGCCCTGAGCAGAGTCCCCGTAGGCGTACCTACCAGTACCTCGCCCGCCCTCAGTAGGTGTAGGTGCATGGGGTTCTGCGGGTGTTATGTGCGCTACTGTGCATTCTACTGCTGTACTGGCACTCTTCACAGGTACTGGCTAGTGTTAGCGCACATAGTTGTATCGACATGCGGCCAAGTTGTCTCTTTACTGGGAAAGCAAGAAAATCGTATGATATGACGATGTCGGCGGTGCAAACTTGAGCCCTTGAGCTCCACACTAGCTCGACTTCCACTCGCCCAACGTCGGAGAGTGCTACTACGTTGTAAGTTAGCTCTGGTCGCATGTTGTAGTCTTAGATGGCATTATTCCTGGCGATTGATTACTTGATTCGATTGACGCTCTGGCTGGCCGGTTGATTGATATCTATGGGCGTTTCCCTTTCACATCGTTAAAACCTGCGTGATGATGCGTAATAGGATCAATAGGATCAATAGGATCAACTAGCATGGCCGCAAGTAGTCGGTGAGTCGGGTGAGGGAGGCAAGGACAGCCCGGGCTTTCGCAAAGGCTGTAAGGATGGGGCTTCTTATTAGTACATAGTTTCTCTTCGTTCGACCGAGTTGAAATAATGAATGAATGAATGAATGCCTAATTGAGAGACAGCGCAGCGGAGATCACGTCGTACATATGGATGATCTCTGGACAATGACCGATATGCTACCCTCGGGAGGGATCGGCAACGTGAAACAAGAGCCATGCGATACTTGGCGTGTAACGGTTTGTTTCTGGTTATTGGAGTGGCGCCAGGTCCACATTCGCAGTTCTGCTACGGTCAGAACTGTGGTCTTTCTTTGGTTCATCTCTGGTCTATCTTGGTCACGACTTGGTCTGCCATATGCTGTACTGTATCTTGACGGGCCCGGAGTGCTGGCCTTATTGGCGCTATCTGGGATCAACACTGCGGCGCTGCCACAATGAGTGAGGGGAGAGGGAATAGGACGGTAGAACACCGGGTCTTCGAGTGCCAGTCAGTCGGTGTTTGGAACCCAATATCTGATCACCCGAGTACGGAAATGAGAGGTGATATGATCGTAACTGTAAAACGTGGGATCTAATGGTAACGGCATATGTAAATAGTTAGTAGGTAGCATAAGGCAGTCGACCTCGAATATGTCGATAAGATTACCTTAGCAAGCGATTTGGTCCACTTGGTTGAAGTGTGTATCTGTGCCTCCCGTCAGGATGATGTGTGTACATAGTACTTGCGCATGTGCTCTTGATTTGGGGCTCAAGGGTTTCTATCCCCGACGAATTGGACCATACACATTTCAGCTTCGGCCCTTTCTTTTGGCCTGAACATCAAAAACGTTTTTCTACGGGCTGGGGATAGAGGTAGTGAACTCTTATAGCGGCTGATAGGCCCTTATTACTGTAGAACTAACCGCCCGGGCCGGGATGCAGTCATAACATGTCGATGATGTCGTTATGGGTCTTTCACGCAGCTTCGCAAAAGCCCTATGGCACCCTTGTTCACTACGGTCCGGCTCTGCTGTGCATACTAGTATGCTGTACGCGGGTGCATGTAGGTATTTACACACATAAAGATGACCCTGGGTTTTTTGGCCTTCTTAGCCCCTGGGTGGGTATAGGCTCCCTGTATGTAAGTATGCTTTGGGGGCTGTTGAGCTTTGGCCGGCCCAGATGGCTATGGTTTCTGCCAAGCATCTCTATATCAGGATGGCCGTTGGCACTTGGCTGCCTTGGGGTTTATGTAGGTATGGTTACATGCCGGTTGACCTGCTATATCCTAATCGAATGCATAATAGCAACTGACTACATACCTATCTTCCGTTCTCTTGGATCGAAGCCATTCGAGAAGTCTGAAACAGTGTTGAGGAGGATAGGCATCGCCACCAACTGTAGCTCATACCCCATTTCTTCCGCCCGCTTGTATCCCGTACGTGTTTCTCTACCTTAGCTGGAAGAGTACAATCGGCTTATGTAATCTCACCTAGGCCGATATCGTTGCATTGGCATTTGGAACTAATAAGGATGACTCGGAATACGGCACCTCACATCAATTGGTCCTCGTTCGGTTAATTGATTGTCGTTTCGGAGTTCCTAAGAAGGAACGAAGAGGGAGTTCTAAGTTAGCATGCAGTATACCCTTATCCACATCAGTTGAAAGATTTGACCGTTAAGGTGTCGACTTGTGCAGCCTAGGATTGAGAATTGGGAGGCCTCTCAGGGGAAATGCTATGTCAGTTTGTTTCGAGAATCAGGCAGGCTGAATGAGCAATGGCGAAACAACGGTGAAGCCCTATCGGCTTACTTTGCCGAACGCCTCACCATTACCCCCCCGGGGTGCTAAGATTTCTTCGCTCTTTTTCCACCCTCGCTTGAAAATTTTCTCTGGTTGTGACATGTGCCTTAAAATCCATTACCAATTCGCAACGTAACACGGTCTCAACCCCAGGTGGCCGAACCGGCCAAAAAATAATTCTAGCAATTGTTGGCCGGAACTGCACAGGTGCAGGAGGTTACCAGGGAGAGAAAGACAACAGATACAGACACCTACGTAATGCGATACTAAAACAGTAGTTCGCTGGCTATAAATGGCCGCCGAGTTTGTAACCTTGGAAGGCAATGCCACTCGCCAATGCCACTTAACAATGCCACTCTCGAAACAAGCCAGTCAATTGGTTGGGGATAACAAGGGAGAATACGGATGACGGATAGGTAATTCCAGGGAACTCCCTCAAGCTCACGTAGCCGCCCAGGTATCGTGTCCTGCTGCCAATGAGGATGAGGCGTTTCGACTTCTTTGACCCCATGAGGCTCCAAACCCCAAGCACCCAATAACTTCGATGCCTAAAGCAAGGGGTAAATAGAAATGCAGAAAAACAAGGGACTGAGGTTTTTATCCTTTTTCTTTCTTTTCTGCCCCCCTTCTCCTCTCTTCCTTGTCGCAGATCTTTCTTGTTGTACATATGTATCCTAAGGAGGTTCGCATCATTCACATGCTTTTCTCCAAGCCTTCCTTAGGCTGGTCACTGTTTGGATAGGTTAGGTAGGTAGGCAGGTGCTGTATGTATTCGGGAACAGCTGTCACGGTCGCCGCAATCGTCAACGTGGAGAAATTTGTACCTTTCCCGGTGCCCGCGAACCTGGGAAAGTGTGGGAAACCCCGGGACATGGCACATACAGCATTCGCTGGGCCCTCGTGGCAGGGCTAACTTGGGTCTTTCGCGGGGGCCGCCAACAAATTAAGAGTCACGGAGCGGCTTCTCCACATCACAGCAGTTGAGCATTGACTCCCGCGCATATTTAAGCGCAATTGTGTTTGAATTTTACCAGTTCAACATTGTAAGTCCTACCAGTTGGCTCGATCCAATTCGCTTCAATGATGATCAGTCTTGTTACACCGGTTACCCTGGCAGAAGCCCTAGATAGTACCGAGGCAAGATTCGCGTCTGGCTTGTCCAATGTGTTTTCATGTTGCGGATTTCATACAATACCTTACCTAGTCGATATATAAAGGACTACTGCAAAGTACACGGTCGACTGAGGTGAACACAGCCATACCGGGCGTAATCCGAGACCCGACGTTAGGATGCCACTACATATACTTCAAGCGTGAGGTATGACGACACAGGATATAGTACGGAATATATAGATGATCGTATGTTGGTACCCAAGGTGTTGAAACTCCTGGAGGTAGGTACCTAGGTACATACCAAGTAGGTATATGAACGAACCACTGCCACGGGTCATCGTTGAGAGTAAGTTGCCGAGCTTTTGCGCGCCTTGGTGCTGCGTACCCTGTTCCTGCTGGTTTACTATATAGTACATAGATACAAAGTGGTCAATGATCATCAGCTTGTGAAACTTCATTACCCGCGAGGACCTTGAAATCTCGAGGGACGAAAATTACGGCTAGGCGGTTTGCACGGTCGAAATTGGGATTGCCAGATTGTCTGCGTCGAAAGTCGTGCATGAGCACCAGCAGTAGTCGGATAGGAACCCCTATCTACTGTGTGCCATATCCTCATCTTGCCAGAGCCCAATCAGATTTTGCAAGGCTGGAATGTTGGTGTTTATGATGGCATAGTGTCGTCTATGAATACTGCCTGTTGTGGCTTAACCTTGTTTCGCTAAGCACTCTATCCCTCGACAGGACATATGCCTATCGCCCTGACCTTAGCAGCGTACCTAGATACTTTGGTAGGTGACCCCAAAGCCCCCTGCCGAAGTCTGCGGGTACCTTACGGTGAATATTTTTCTCCGCTAACTTTTAGTATGGAAGGTTGGAAGATAACTTCCCCTCCTTCGAAGACGACAAACGTTTTGCATTGCCTGTTGTTCTCATGTCCGAATCCAAGGGATAGCCCGAAATATATGACCCGGAACTCAAGGTGCAGAGCAACATACAAATACGGTACGTTTATGAGGTTCGTAATATACTTGATATAGAGTAAAAGAAATAGTTTGGCTGCTCTGCATTGTCTAATTGGGGCCTTGAAAGTAGGTATCTTGTTTCGCCTTTGTGCTCGAATGGCACTTGGGTACAAATACATGGTACGTGACCGCTAATTGTATTTTGAATTTGAAATGTACATATCGTGTTAGGTACCGTAGGTATCATCTTTCCGCTTTTCTGCCCGCCTTAGAGGGGAATGGAGGTACCTACATACCTACATACGGAATACATACATCTTGATATACCTAGTACTTCCTTAGCGTGGAATTCAACAGGCACACCCCCCTTTAAACTTTGGCTTTGCTGGGTGTAGACCTTTCAAGCTCCTGCATGGCCTCTATCCTGCTCTAGCACACCCTTAGGCACCTACAATAGATACGGTTAGGTCCCTTCGTGCTAGACAATAGGCTCCGGGCTAACCCAATCGCTGATAATTTCCGACCCTGTCACGTCTTGCCTAGCCCTGCCCGCCCGGCCGCATTCTTTGAGTACCTACCTATCCACACCGCACTTCTCCAGGTTGGGCCAAGTCAGCCAGTCATTGCTTCGATCTTAATTTTTGGGGGGCCCCTGTAATTTTTTTCTTAGTTTTTTTCTTCTTCTCTTACGGCGTGCCAGGACAAGAGAGGTACTGCCTGCTAGTGATAGAAAAGCCGCCTTCGCGCTCGCAAAGACTTCACTAACAGTGTCTGCTCATCTCTCTTTCGGTATACTGATCTCATCTCACGACTCAGGCGAAATACGTTGCACAACAAGTCACAGCGACTCAGGGCATAACAGAGAACAATACGCTTTTTTGCAGTCCATACCAAATTACCAATTGCCGGATTACCAGAAATATACACTGTTTACTTCACTAGCAACGACAACACTTATCCCAAATCATTGTTGTTGCCAATACTCGACATCACGCATCCAGCATCAAGCATCAGGCGTTGACTCTTACTATACATGCTACTGGCCTAAAAGACGTATTGTCCCCGGGTGTTACTTTTTGTTGGACTTGACCCTTTTCTCGTCGTGGTCTCTCCGGTGAATCACCTCGCCACTCGGATGACTAGGTCCTCTCTTTTCACTCTAGGATCCTGGCCTATCTTGCTATCACCCCACGACTTCTTAGATTTCATATAGCTTTGGAAGAAGGACCTGTTCGCGTGTTGTGACTAGGGCACCGGCAGGCCCCAGGACGTGAGATTAGGACTGGCCACGCCCGTCACTAGGTCGGGCATATTCACTGAATACACGAAATATAAGAGAAGAATAAAGTCACGGGAGGTCACCCTTCGAGGGGCTTCTTGAGACTTTGAACTTCGTTTCTGCTCTCGCGCCGGGTGGCTTCGAGATCCCTATATAAACGTTCCTCTGCTGCACCATTGGTATCGGGAACCAAAGCTTGGAAAGAAAATCCCCCAACTTTGCATGCCCCAAATTAGCGACTTGCATGCTGCTACCTGCCACCTCATCCTCAAGCTATTGTAACATCGGCCCATCGTCCGCCCAGCCAGGTCCTGGTCCCCGTGCTGCTGCACGCCAGTTTATTATTCCTCCCCAGACCTCACCTGTCCTTGTCCTCTCCTGCGCTGTACCTCCCGTACCTCCCGTACCTGGATGTACCTTTGTCAAACTCTTGTATCCAAGACCGCCCTGTACTTCTTCGATCTTGGGCCACATCCTTGCAGGTGCAGTCTGCCGTCAACATCTTGGAGACCACCGCGATGGTCTTACAGCCTTGAACCCGCTCTAGGTTAATAACAAGCAAGCCCTTCCCAAGTCCTAAGTCCTGCGCTCACGTAAGGAACCGTGTCTCACCTTACTACCTGGCTCCTCCACCATTACCCTTCTCAGCCCTCCCAGGGTGTGAATTGATAACGATATTACCCAAGAAGATGAAGCCGACAATACCAGCCTTCGCTTCATAATCACTACCTCCCTGGTCTCCTCTTTTCCGCGCATGACGGCCTCTCCTCCACACCTATTTCCCATCCTGGACGCCATGTCCTCAACCACAAACCCTGCACGCCCCAGGTCAAGGAGCCAGGTCACTTCAGGGACACCAGTCGTGCCTGGCCAGGGGATGACCATGCGGATGATGCGTCCAAGCTACATCCAAACCACCCAGCAACCTAACACACAACATAACACTCAACCCAGTAGATTACCTTCTTCAGTTATAAGTGCCCCAACCTTAGCATCACTCCTCCACAACGGTTCTCCCCTGATATTCCCAGAGAGCTCTACCTTGGTCACGAGCAGCTCCGTTCAACAATCCCCGGATCTATTCCGTGACCGTGATGTCGAGATATTTCCCCCTCTGCCGCCACTTCACTTAGGTGATCCCCTTCTTGCCCGCAAGCCGAGCCTTAACTCCATTGGCGCCGGCCTAGCTAACGGGAGCAATGGTGCCATGGCGGAAGTCATGAATCCAAGTTCCACTGGTGTTGGAGGCGTTGGCTTGATTAGACGGTTTTCCAATAGGTTCAGGGCACGGCGACAATCAGCCGCCACATCTAACAGTCGAGACGTGAGCCTCGGCCCTGGCATTCTCAGACGACGAAGCGACAGTACCACTGCGGCCCCTCCTGATGCTGTGATCATGACCGACTCCGACGAAGATGCACATGATGAGCTTGGTGAGGCTACCACCGGCAACGACCTCACGGCAAGAGAACTATCATGTGGGAGCAGCGCCCCCTCTATCACTGGATCTTGCCCCGATGTTCATGACGGCCCTGTAGTGCCTCGTGCGCTCATCAAAGGGACAATGCTGTCCAAAATCTCCAAGAAGAACAAGAACAAACGGATGCTCTTCATGCTCGAGTCCAATGCTGGCAAGATCGTGTGGGATAAAGGCCGGTCCCTGAAATGCATTTACATCGACGACATCAAAGACATTAGGATAGGATCGGATACCCGGCAATACCGTTTGGACTTTGGTATCCCTGACACTGAGGAGGGTCGCTTCTTTACTATATTCTACGCTTCGCCAAATAATTCTAGAAGCAAGCAGATGCATCTCATCGCCGAAGATGAGGAGACCTTTGCTCAATGGGTGACCGCCCTAGACAAGATCTCGAAGCACCGTGAACACCACATGGCGTCCTTGATGGCGTTCAACGATAGTGCCGTTCGGAGATTTTGGTCAGGCGAGATGGCCAAACAGTTCGATAACAGGCCCCATTCGGCCGAAGAAGAGAAAATCGACTTCCAAGGTGTTGAACGGGTCTGCCGCAACCTGCATATTCACATGGCACAGAAGGACCTGAAGGCCAAATTTGCCGTCGCCGCGACAACTAACCCGAATCAGCTCAACTTTGCCGAATTCCAGGTCTTCGTTCGTGAAATGAAGAAAAGAAGGGACGTGAGGCCGGTCTACCGCTTGATAACCAGTGACCTCGCTAGGGGCATTACGTGGCAAGAATTCCAGGCCTTCCTCCGCGATACTCAAGGCGAGGATGTGGACAGCAATTCTGAGTGCTGGGCTGCCAAATTCATACGCCATGCCCAACGAAGCAAGCCGAAGGATGCGTCAGCGTCCGCGTCGGGCCTCGCAGTTCTCCACTCCGTAACTATGACCGAAGAGGGTCTCGCGTCCTTCCTGGCCTCCAAAGACAACGACCATCTACAACGCGAACCAGTCGACCATGTGCTCGATCGCCCCGTTAACGAATACTTCATATCTAGCTCCCATAACACATACCTCATCGGCCGCCAGGTAGCCGACGTTTCTTCGGTGGAAGGTTACATCATGACACTGCTGAGGGGCTGCCGTAGCGTCGAGGTCGACTGTTGGGACGGATCCGACGGGCAACCCGTCGTTAAGCACGGCCGTGCGCTTACCAACGCCATCTCGTTCCGCGAAGTTATTACTACGATCAACAAGTACGCCTTTACTTCCAGCCGTTATCCCCTCTGGGTCTCCCTCGAAGTCCACTGTAACGCAGCGCAGCAAGAGATCATGGCCGAAACCATGAAGGAAATATTCGGTGCTCGGCTCGTCACCTCACCGTTGGATCCGTCTGCGGACAAACTTCCATCCCCATCGGAACTGAAGGATCGAATCCTAATCAAAGTAAAAGGTACTCACCCTACACACCAGCGCAATGGTGAGGCGACCGGTCGACGCCGAGGGAACAGCCTCACGTCGCCGTTCTCAAAACCAGTGGCAGCAGACAACGGAAGCATCCCTCCTCAGTACCTTGGTTCTAGTCCGTTGCTGGGCCCGACCCAACCGCCGCGCCGCGCCATTGCAAAGCGGGTGGATACCATAACAGAAGGTGAGGTTCACGGTGCTGCCAGCAGCAGCACTAGCGATTGCGACACTGAAGAGGAAAACACCAAGCGGAAGACCAGCAAAATTGTCAAAGCGCTGGGTGACCTCGGTGTTTATTGCAGTGGAGTCAAGTTCCAGAGCTTCGACTCTCTTGATTGCAGAAAGTGGAACCATATTTTGTCCTTTATGGAAGGAACATTTAGGAAACACTCGAAGGCACCGGACTCTAAAAAGAAATTGGTCCGTCACAACATGCGTTACATGATGCGTGTCTACCCGCAATACTCTCGACTGGCATCAGACAATTTTAACCCCCTTATGTACTGGCGCAAAGGTGTCCAGATGGCTGCACTCAACTGGCAGACCTTTGATCTTGGGATGCAGCTGAATCAAGCTATGTTCGCTGGCGGTCCGGATCAGTCAGGTTACGTACTGAAGCCGGAGTCAATGCGAACGATCCGTATCTTACCTGGCGGCCTCCCCGACGGGGCTGATGGAAAGCTAGAACGCCAAAATATGACGTTTAGTATTGATATCCTCTCAGCACAGCGGCTTATGCGTCCTGCCACTTTGCCCCTGAACCGCACCCTCGATCCGTATGTCGAAATGGAGGTCTTCCACGCGAACGATAAGAGGGACAAGCACGATAGCACCAACGGGATGACCATCTCCAACGACACGCCGGGCAAGTTCAGGACAAAGGTCGTGAAGGAAAATGGTTTCGATCCCGAATTCAGCTACATGGCCGACTGCAAAGTGACGACGAAATACCCCGAGTTAGTCTTTGTCAAGTTTAGTGTCAAGCTATCGCCGGACGGAGACACCGTTAGCAGTCGCAATCCTACCGTAGCGACCTACACGGTCAAGCTGAGCAACTTGAAGCAGGGCTACCGCACTCTTCCACTGTGGGATTCCAACGGAGATCAGTTTCTATTTTCCACCTTGTTCTGCCGTATTAAAATCCAGCCGGCCACCAGCATTTACATTCCGAACCCCGAAGCCGTCGATTCATCCGTAGGGAAGTTGAAAAACATGGGCAAGAATGTCTTCAACCGGTCCAATACGGCCAGCAAAACCAGCTTCGAGAAGACGAGCCTAGACAGCGGCTACGCAGAGACAGCATCTTAAAACCAAACAACTCCAGTCCTGTACCGGAGATGGATCTCCTGAATAACACTTATTCGACTTGTACCAACATTAACCAACCCGTCTTTTGATGTATGCAGCAATGGCGCACCTCCTTATTTTTACGAATATCTCAGTTGAAATACGTCACCAATGAAATACCCCATTCGGACAACCATCGGCCAGGCGTAGAAGGAATTTGGTATCACATTATATTTGTTTTTGTTTTTTTTTAAGTTTGTTTCTCTATCTCTAATTCTACCACGAAGCGTTCACGTATTTGCAACATTTGGGCAACATAGCGTACGGACACAACAAGCATGAATATGGTGTTGGGAGGGACCACGTAACTATAGATCGGGAAACGACAAAAAAACTACTGCAGCTTTTTTTCTTTTGTCTCTTCTAGCGGGTAGGCAGGCTCCTATCTCTCGCCGGACAAGTAGTCATTGCTTTGAGCCGCAGTACTGCGTCGATTCGCGATCTAGCTTACCTACCTAGGTACTGACGTGAAGCTGGATGTGCGTGAGGTCACGCAAGGAAGCCATGATTGGGTTGAGCGCCTGGTGGTGACGGTCTGATTGGTACATTGAGCGCTACGTCATTTAGGAGGTCATTGGAGGACCATTGGAGTGAGGGCTCTCACATGTTGGATGTTATTCCGATGCGCGTGGTCCAAAGGGGCGCAGGGCACAGAGCACAGAGCACAAAACCATAGCGAGGGAATATCTGGTGGGATCGAGCGGCGCCCACCTAGTCAATCGTTCTCTGATTTTCCACATCCATGTCGCGCGCGCGCGCGAGCGGCCGGGGTAGCATGGACAGGCTTCTGCATATCTGCACGATCTCCAATGAAAGACTCTTAGCGGCTCACGCTGCATATGATCTCAACCCCTGGGCGGTCCACCGTCACACGAAGGTTTTTTTTTTTAACCTAGCAATTACTTGCGTATCTGTCTCTTGCGTAAGGGGGCTTTTTGTAGCCAATTTCAACGTGAACGATGGGTAAACTGCTTACTTGCATAGACAGGGGATAGCAGGTCAAGGAGCCGTACAAACACACACAGTAGAGAGACAGGGACAGCGATAGATACAGGCAGGTACCTTCTTTCGGTCGAGGCATCTTACCATGTGCTCGAATTACGACAGACTGACTTTGCCAGTGACCCCAACCCTGACTCCTGCCCGCCCCCGACCCGACACTCTGGGAATCACGTACCAATAGCGTAAACAAGCGAACCCCGGAAAATTTGGGGTAGATGAGTTTCCCTTCCACTTCAACGGGGAAGCGCCAAGAGTCATTTGCGGGGTACTTATGGTATGCTGTAAGGACCAGTAAGGCCAAGCAAGCCCCCAGTTCCTCCTAGACTAACCCTAACCTAGAAAGCTTTACAGTTAGTCCTTCATCTTTTCGGCTGGGTCAATCATATCTAGGTTAGCAAACTCTTAGCATACCAGTTACCTTATGTACATAGTACCGCCGTGGATAGATACTACGTAGCCCTGACAGCTCGGGCAGCTCACTATACGACAGCGATGGAACTACCTAATGCACGCACGATTCAATGACTCTTTCATATCCTTCCTTCCTTGCCGTGACGTGTAGGGTTCTAGCAGTGCGTGTGTGCATATGCTGCAAAGCCGCATACGACGACTCTTGGTTGCGCCGGTAGAATATGTAGGTATAGCACATACAGCTGCAGCTTCGGCTGCACATTGCTAGAGGAAGAAGCGAGCTTAACATGATTTCCACCAGCCTACCTAGTCCCCGACGATCATGTGCTCTCTGCGGTCCTTACCCTTATCCTGTGCCTAGTAGGATCGACGTTGCTATTTCAAGTAGGCTGCAGGATGCATAATGTAATGTGTGACGGTGGTGGTGGTGGTAAATTGTGGTGATATATTGCAAATGGTATTAACGATAATGACGATACACGTCCCCCTGAGAAGGGCAACAAGAGCGTGAAACAGCCGAACCGACCAATAAATTGTCTGTCGGAATGCCTATTTCATCCTGCTGCTGGCTTGTCTATCCCACAGGATGGTGTTTCTCGGCTAGAACCTCAGTTGCGCCGAAGCCACAATGGAAATATTTCGCTTCTCACGATCTATCTACCCAGTACTATATGTATATCACGGAGTGGGAAGTACTCTCATGTAGATGTTGTACCGAGCAAAGCACGAGTACACGCAGGTACCATGCAAGCCATTTGCCTGCCAACCAACCCCCTGACCCTTTCCTCGCCCTAGGCAGGTACTTTATTTGGGGTTGCTAGTGTAGCATACCTAGCTGGAAATACTAACCAGCTACCTATACTACTACATCGGAGATATAAAATAGAAGCACTGTGTGGACTAGATCGGAAGAGCCTACACGTTGATTGATAATGAAGAAGACGAGCGCAGTTACTTGCCTTGAAACCAAACCTGGACCCCGAGCCCAAGAAACGCAGATCGCACGCATTCAAGAAGCATGGGTGTGCTGTGTTGCGCTGCGTTGCGTTGCGTTGCGTTACGTTGCTATCCGGTCTGTCTGGCATCGCTTCGCCTCGCTTCATTTAGTTCTGACCTAATACCTATTTTCTCTGACCTAGGTGAGCGGAGAGAGGAATGATGAAGCTGACGCGGACCTGTCAGAAAAATACGAAAAGTGTGGTCTCACAAACCAGGGGAAAATTCCGCAATATTGTGCCCGCTTACCCATGACACATAATTAAGGTACCGTATTACTATTGCTCGTACATACATACATACATACATACATACCTCTGGTATTTTCTACCTATACTCATATTATCGGAAATATAGATGATGGGGTAGAAAGGTATGAAGGGTTGAAGTGGGACTTTGCAAGGTGACGAGAGGGATAGCAGGTTTAGTGCTCACCATTTTGTTTTCCCTGCATCCAAGTTGCATACTATTGTCTATACTTACTCCATTTTACTATTTCGTATACTTATTTTATCTCCGGATTACCTCTCACCTCTCTTAACTTCTACTATTGTTTCTGCACCTACTCATGTAGCAACAAAAATTCCAGGCGGAACCCAGATGGCCTTTTGAGATTATTCTTAGAGACGGGGATCGGCCCGCTACCGCTTACCGTTGCCGTTAGTTACTAGTAGTTACTCGGTCTAGTAAGTAAACTAACCCAGGTACCCAAGGACTAAGGTTGACTCAACTGACTAATTGGCATAAGTACATGCCTGGGGTGTCTCTTTCAAATCCCACACCACCAAGGCCGATTGGGGCTTTTTCATGCGACTTCGTTTTTAACACAGTTTGCTTGTAACATAGCTTGCAAGGAGGTAGACGGCATCCGCCTGTCCAGTTATCTCCTCACCGGCATGCCAATCCTTTACATCCGGGGAAATCGGTATCTTCCAATGTTATAATGCCTACTGTATATATGCTGTTGTGCTACCTACAGTTTATCCAGCACAGTAAAGGATAGGACTGACTGACCTGACTGACTGTTCAATAGTCTTTGGTTGGAAACCGGCAAAAAGAGTAATGGATGGATGGGCTGATAAGGTGATGATTTACGACCCGACCCATGGCACCGCCCGCATGTGCCTTGCCCCAATTCTGGGTCGCCAATGGTATACCCTCCCATGAACCCGGGAACCACGTTGTCGGGTTGTTTCTGTTTCTGGGACCCCCCTGCTATTCACTGCCACACCTGTTCTTCTCTTGTCCCTGTCTCTCTTATCATTGCACGCCTCTCACGTTTTACGTTGCGCCCGCAGCAATTTTTATTAATTAAGTATTTCGAAGCGGAGCTAGAATGAAGTTAAAGTGCGGCTTGCTTGTCATGCTTGCTCGCTTGCTTATTATAGGGAGGTATACGGCTTGCCTAATCGGATTTGTCAAACTTACATACCGAGGAAGAGGTCATAGGCAGGTATTGGCGATGGATGCTTAAGTCCTAGGTTAGGTGGCCCGGGTGCAGATATAACGTCGAAACCAACAGCACGAAGAAAAGTGACGTAGTAGGTAAGTAGATAATATAGTTTTAGGTAGGTACATGCACACACACGCACACACATAAAGTTCAGCTTCGCAGTCCTTGCCCTCCTTACCCTCCTTACCTATATAGTACTTACCTCTATGTAACTATGTATCCACTGACTCACTAGGGACGGAGATAGCATGCCTTTTCGAACCCAGCCAAGAACTAACTAACCTACGTACTTCCCGATGGGAGAATAGGCCAAGATCCATGATCCCGCGAAGCCAAGAGGCTAAGATGACCAAGATGGCCAAGACGGCCAAGATGGCCAAGAGCCTGATCTGGGAATGAAGAAAAAGGACCCAAGAAGACATCAAGTCTAGTGCCAACCCGGCGCAGAGGCGCACGAAATCCTTGTGGATCCGCAGTGGTCTGATACTTACCTATGTACAGATGTAGCTATTTACTATTTACCAATACCTAGCATTGACCCCCATGGCAATCAGTATCGGCGATTCTAACCGCGTTGGCTATGCTGTATCTGTGTGTCGTAGGGAACAAAAAACAACTCCTGCATGTATGCACAAGGACAGGAGTCCTGGACAAGGGCTAAGGGACCAAATAAAGATTGCTGGTCGCCGATAGGTTCCCAACGGTGCGTTTCTTGCCTGCCTAATCTACATACGGCAATACAACAGCTGCTTACATGTTCGCTGCTGCTGTCACTGCAGACAACCCCGGATCGGTCTCCTTGCATAACGATGGTGGCTGGTTTTCTCCGCACGCAGCAGCAAGCAGCAAGCAGCGCACGCATGCATTGCAGGTGGCTGCCTACCCTACACCTATCCTTTACTACCCTCCTTACCTATGAAACAGAGAGACAGACAGCCTCCCTACATACATACATACATACATACATACATACATACATACATGAACAAATAAAGCCAATACCCATCTAGATAGTGGCTAGCCAAGTATATTGTAGATAGTAGATAGCAGGTACGTAAAACCCCAGTCAGACAGAAAAGCCACCAGCCGGCCGCATCTGCTGCCTATTTGGAGTAGGTAGATGCATGTATGTAGGGAGGAAAATAGGATAAGTAGTGTTATATTAAACATCCCGACGATTTCGTACTTAAGTACAGATGTACCTATTTGTAAACCGTTTTGCCTACCTCCGCAGCTAATGGATGATAACAATGGAGAAATATGCGTGTGCGTAGTCAAGAGCATACATGCTCTGTCCAATATACGAGTCATGTACAAGCGGACGAACTGCAGTAGATAGATGAAAGATAGATGAAAGATAGATGAACTTTGTTTTCTCCCTTCGTCATATCACCATGTTCTCTTGCGTGAGGTTGATAGCGACTCTGCCACGCTTTTCGCTGCCATTGTCCGTCTTGGTGTTGGTTACTACGCCTCACCCCTGCCTCTTCTTGGTTTAATGTACACTTGAGGCGTTACGGCGACCGACTACCAACATACAACATTGTATAACTAGGCACCCATCCAGGCTAGAATATCCTCATCACAAATATACATGCGAGCCAAGTATTGTAACACAGCCGTGGAGTCTCTCAACTGCTGTGACAGAAGATGCGTCTTTTTATTTCAGGTGCTCTTACTATTATCATTCTCGAGGTTTCGCATTACTCCAACACTAACCAATTCGTTCCCATGCATTTCCCAAGGTCTAGGTTTAGCCATGTCATGCCATGTAAGAATCTTCTGTCAACCAAGCAAATCGAATCAGCTCAATTCTCGCTCGCATTTCATCTATCCGACCCGATGAGAACCTGCATAACCTCTTGTTTCTCATTACGTACGGACAACCCCAAGTAGCCAACCGGTTCTCTCTACATGCTATACTTTCCGTACTTACCTACCTACCTCCATACATACGTGCGTATGTGCGTATGTGCGTCGTTCTGATCACACGTCCATGTACCTAGGCTGGAGGCCGCGAAGTAAATCAATCCATTAAAGACAGACCTATAGGTAGATAGTAACTAGGACTACTCCCCTCCCCTCCCTCGCTCTTTCGCCCATTTTCGCTCGCATGCTAACCTCAGCCGGATTGCTCGGCACGGGACGACCCTCACGTTGCGAAAGTGGGAACGTATGGAGAACGGACATGCGCGGATTCTACGGTCGGTCCCAAGGCTACATACCTAGCCTAGCCTGCTATCTATAGCTATCTCACTCATGCCGCATCCATACAGGCCTACATGCATACACATCAAGCGTGTATGTGTGGTTGTAGATAATGTATGTAGGTAGTTAAATAAAATAGATATGGGGCTTATGATTGACGACCGTTTTTCCGTTTCTGTGCCCGCCGGCCGGATCTGCACTGCGGTCTTATTTCCGGTTTTGAGACTTCCTTTTTCCTTTGCTATTTCGGTCGGTTGGTCGGCGGATCGGTTCTGTACAGGTGGTTGTACGTATGGATTGACGGTGTGCATTGTAGGTCGGTAGGCAGCTCATGTAGTCCAGGCACTAACTTTAACTATCTACACCTACGGCTATGCACTCACGTCGGCGCTGGAGCTGAAGCCGGGATTGCGCCGAAAGACGGCTTGATCTTAGCTATCTAGGCAGCAAAAGACCAACAGAGGCAATTATTAGCTCAGATATTTCTACGGTAATAAGAACGCCGGACAAGTAGATCGTGGCAGGAGGAGACATAGCCCTATCGTCGATCGTTGCCAGATAGATTTGCAGTGCATTTTCGCTTCCATCGCTCCAATCAATGTAGACATCCCATACGTAGAAACCGAACAGATATGTAGGATAATAAGTTCAATGGTAAAGTCGTCATGCCCGTTGATTACTCACGTCACATGGAACCCTGCTCCCTTTGAGAGCTACGCTACAACTCAGCTGAGATGCAGTAGGAGGTAAGTACCTGCTAACCAAGTCGGCGAAAAGTCTGAAATAATACAATTGCCACTATGCAATATTATGGTTTTTGCGTCACGAAGGGGCTTTTTGAGCGGTGGCGGCGGCGGCGACCTTCGCCGCTTCCGTCAGGCCAGTGTCTCACGAAAACATACTATTATCATTGTTGTTCATCAACTAGCAGCAAGGCAACGCGGGGTGGATGTACCCATTTTTCGGCGGCCGACCGACGACGCCTATCACTGTGACTATCGCCATTCTCACCTACCTGTTGGACGTAAAACGGCGCCATGATTCCAGGTTTTGCCAATATCACCGAACTATGCGCTGGTTTAAGGACTTGCTCTGCCAAAGTACCTAACCTAACTGCAAACAACCACATAGGTAGGCAGTCGGATAGCCGTTTCTCTCCTGCCCCTGATTTCAGCTCCCTCAATGGATTCAATTCACGACGGGCTCTAGTTAGCGGGCTGAAATCCGGACGATCCGAATAAACTCACGCATAAACTACCAACAGTGCCTACCATCAGGTGACTTGGTAGACTGTACCTGTCCGTGTAGGACTCATGTGTTGATAGTTTTTAGGCTATGGTGAGGAGAATATACGAATCTACCAACAATTCCTGTCCACCATGTAAGACCAGCCATCCGGGTTCCTAGATCCAACCCTATGGCTGTCTCCAAGGAAGGAAGGTGTGCTGTCATTTATTTATTTATTTTAAACTTTTTTTTTTTTATTTAATTCTTTTTCTCCATTCTTTCGGGCCCGAGACCGACGTATGTAGGTAGGTATGTAATCAGTGTGCCATCAGCCACTCAGATTTTATATGGACGTCCCTTCCTTTTTTCGTTTTCTATTTCAATTCACTATTTAAAATCGTGAATTGGGTATTCCTGCGTCTTGCCTTGCATTGTTTTGCTTACAATACCAAACAGCATGCCGCTGGCTACTAGGTAGGTAGACCGGGGGTTCCGCGGAAGGACCTGGAAGAGTGCAATACTCTATAAATTATGCCCCGGATGCGACATCGTGTTTGAATATGTCTGTCAGTCCTCGGTAGCGAGGTTGTAGGTTAAGGGACATTGGCTGGCTTGAAACGAAGAAAAAAAGAAAAGGTCTAGATTCTGTCAACTTATGCATCTTGAACCGAGAAAACTATAGGCAAGGGAAAGGAGAGGAGGAACGAAAAAGCCACAGGGTCGGTGAAAGCTCTAAAAGCTGGAATTGTTGCATGACTATCAGTCTCCGAAGCCGCAGAGAGTTGGGAAGTGGCTCGGTTCAAAAGATACAGCATACAGCATTGCAGCGTACATAATACATATGCGTACATACGTCCGGATGTTTGTGTATGCAGGGCTAGTTGATCCCTCTGTTGATGAAGAAGAATCCCGGCCATATGTTCCCAAATTAAGCTTGGCGTGCCAGACTTTAAAGCAGCAGAGGTCTAGAAAATCACTGGAAGCCGACAAGGCTCTGGCCCTATTGATACCTACCTAGGGGGTTTTCATATTAACTGTCTCTTCAACACTTGCGTCAGGATCATTCTGTCAACTTTATAGCTCATAATCCTTATTATTAAATTGTCCATATACACAATTAACACGTCTCTTTGGCTACCATGACCACCTCTGTGCGTGGCTGAATACTTCATCCGGCTATGGTCCGGCGATACGACATTGCTACCTCCCTATCGCATGTCCGGGTGTTGGCGGCTTTGGGGCTGCTTGGACCGATGTAACATTTGTAAGCACAAACACACAGCTGAAGCAACAAACTGGACGGGGCCAATCTCCCAACAAAACCAAGAACAAGCCAACCAGAAGCCTCTATAGCATACCTACCTAGACTACCATCCATCCTATCCATCCTATCCATCCTATCCACCCATCCCGCAGAGCTATTGCGACGGTATGTACACGTGGCTTCTCCCCCCTGAACGCTTCCAGTCAAGCCTGCCTAGAAGAATACAGTGGGTCGGAATACGAAAACAGACCTTATCCATATATCCTTACCTACCTATATTTGCTGCGAGTCACGGAAAAGGGCTTGCTCTGTCTGGTTTAAGGGAGCCAGCCAACAACCGATATAGGAGTTTAGGGCTGGGAGCTGGGAACGGATGGGTTGAGGCGCGTGTCCCAACACAAGCGCAATGTAATGCTGTATTGGCTCGTTTCTTAATTATTTCGTAACAAACACGACAATACGTGATGGGTGATTCTGGTAATTGTTCGTACTATACTAAGTACGAGTGTTAAGTGCCGTATGTAAATTCGTTTCTGCTGGTTGTGGTTATGGTTACTGTCGGTGGTTGAGCTTGCTCACAGTGTCATACCTCCTGTCGATATAGACAATTCGTATATAGAATAGAAAGACATATAACAACACTAAATATGAAGAGACTAGGTTATAGTTTGAGAGCAGTTGAACCGTAGCTTTTATCATGAGTATAAATCATCATTTTTGTCTATCAAAATACACAATGCGTGCATATGGTGAAGTCTATGCCCCTACACAAGTCCTCTATTTCCCCCCCAAATGAACTATTACACCCGACAACAAACGCTCCTATATAGCACGCTGGCTATGTCGCTACTCAGGAAGAAACCCCCGCAAGAGCAGTCAGATTCGCATTGCCCGGCTTGATCAGCGTCTTGTCCCTGGGAAGAGCATCAAGGACCTCATCGGTAAGGTTCAGGGTATCCTTGACGACCTGTCGGGGGGTAAGGGCAAGCCACTGCGAAGCGCTGATATCCGAGAACTTCTTCGCCTGCAACACCTCCAGAAAGATGACATCGTCCGTGCCCGTGTTCTCGACGTAGTGGCTCTGCGCCTGCGGGATATACCCCACGTCGCCCGCCGTGAAGTCGAAGGTCCGCGACGACACGGGCGCCTTGTACACGGTGATCCGCGCGGACCCCTGCAGGAAGTACGACCACTCGTCCGATGTCGTGTGCCAGTGCACCTCGCGCATCGCGCCGGGCTCGAGAACCACGAGCGCGACGGAGAACATGGATGCGATGGGGAATGTCACGGGGTCCAGGATCTTGACGCTACCGCCGCTCGTGTTGTGGAATTGTTGCTGTGACCAGTGGTACGTGTAGCTGTCTGGTCCAGACAGGGCGCCGGCGGAGCCGGTGATGTTTTGCTTGGAGATGTCTGCTGGTGCCGGGGAGCCGTTGAAGATCTATCGTTCCCATTGTCAGCTTTCGTCCCTTAACTAGACCGGTCGTGATCTAACTGTCACGCTCAACCGTGACAATGAACGATGCACAGATACGCATATGAATGACTGGGGGGTAGGGGAGATTCACATACATATTTCTGATCCTGCGGTATATAATCCAAAGCACTGACATCGACCTGCAAATCTTTCGCCCATACCTCCTTTGGCGAGCGCAGCATCATCTCCGTGGCTAAGAAAGTGTTTTCTTCCGAAAATTCCCCGCTGTCGAAGACGAGGAGGAACTCGCAGCCCTCGTCGAGCGCTTGCAAGCTATGCGGTACGCCCGCTGGGAAGAACCAAACATCGCCCGCTGTCACGTCGTCCACGAAGGACGCGCCGTCTTCGTTCATGGAGGCTACGCGCACGCTGCCTTTGAGGACTAGGGCCCTATACAAACGCACAAGTCGCGATAGTTAGTAGGCGTGTTCCAAACAAAATCCAGCGAAGCTCGCTAAAACCCCCTGCTTTATCTGTCTTGGATATCTTGTAGGTGGCAGACACTCGGGGGAAGGGGCTTCCAAACACGAATAGAATCACATACCACTCAGCACTCTGGTGCCAATGCAACTCCCGATAAGCGTTCGGCGCAAGTCTCATATCCACGCCCGCCATGGCCGTTGCAGCGGGCAGCACATCCACATTCTGCTGTCTAGCCCAGCCACTCTCTTTCCCAATCCCGGCTCTGTTATGGCTCAGTCCCAGCGGCCACATGGCATTAGGCACGTCGCCGTTATCCGTTCCAGGGGGAGCGTAAACGTCGGGGTTTAGTTTCTCATAGGCATATGTCCTCGGTCCCGGGTCTGTACCCCCCCTCCCGCCGCGGATGGGCTGCGGACCACCCGGGAAGGATAGGGTGGGGGAGTTGAAATCGAGGTATAAGCCCAGGTCCGAATCTGCTTCTTGCCCGTTCACGAGCTCCGGATCGGGGACGATTGCCGAGTCGCCGCCGCTGGCGGGCGGGCGTGAGGCGATTCCACCTTGTAGGGATGTGGGACCGCGCAAGGAGCCCGTGGAGGATGTGAAAGGGGGGAAAGGTGCGGTTACGCCCCCTACGGACCCGCTGTTTTCTTCGTATGTCATTCTGGAGGGTATGGTTAGCTCCGTCCCGTGAGAGTTATCTTGAGTGTGTTTCATGGAAGGATGAAGGTGAGGAGGGGGGTTCCTTACTGAGGCACTGGTACACCCTGAGCTACGCGCAGAAGCGCTGCACTGAGGAGAGCTGTCTGGACATACATCTTGCAAGGTCGATCTTAGTGGTGCTATTGCTAAGAGGGCTTTCTCTCGAATGAGTTGTTGCTGGCGGTGATAGACAACAGCGAGAAAAGAGGCATGTTGAAGAGGATTTTGCTTCTTCTTTATACCCTCATCTTTCTACAACGGCGTCATTGTCGTGTAATCCTCTTCATCATCATAGAACACACCGGTACACGAATACCGGGATGCACCTCGCCCATGTTCGGCAACAACGTCGGTGAGATCACACTGTTCAATCTTGTGTTTGTCTATTTCGCATCTTCAATATCTAACCTAGCCTAATCAAGCGTCGCTACTGCACAGGACAGGAAACCAATTCCGAGATCCACGCGAGAGAAAAGTCAGTGCCTTATCCGGCGCGGCGCGATGAGTACTCGGTGGAATCTGGGTAGGCTAAGATGTGCGATCCCTGAACACCATGCTCTGTTGTGCTGGAGTTCGTTTCATCCTTTGACGCCTGCCATCAGGGATACAACACAGGGCTGGGTTCTTTCTCCATTTGCTATTACCTACTTTTTCGCGCGGTGTAAGGTGAATTCGGCGTCGGATAAGGGAAGAATAGACTAACTTTTGTGGCAATGCGAAAGGCCGTTTTCCGAAAATACAGAGCAAAACCGGCCCCGGTCATCTCGGCATCTCGGAATGTCGTCACTTGATCGTTGTGTTACTGGAGTCTTTGACAGGGTCCTGCTTGCTCACTTCCAAGATCCTAGACTGGGTACAACCGTACTATACGCAACCTAGTTTGATTGTGTCACCCTGTTACTTACTTATGCAGGTATCCGACACGGTTGGAAGATTCAGTAAAAGAGTCTCACATTGATATATGTTCATTCGCAAATACGACTATCTTGTTCTGCTGCTTTAACGACATGCAGGAATGTCGGACAAGACCCTATAACACCACATATTAAGTACCTACCAAGAGATGCATATTCGGCTTTGCCGATAGGGAAAAGCTCCCTAACTTAGTCTATGTAATATTTATTTGATTGATTGATAGCCCTTGGGATGCAACTTGAGGTTACGTTTTTATGCGGCTCAAGTTCGCTATTGGGTGTATCTTATCTTTTTGGTCACATGGTATCATGGCATGCTGCAGCAAAGCCATTTCATTTATTTATGTCTAAGACGGGAAGGTGCATGTTCTGCGTAAGCACGGCTTTGGTCGCGAGAGAGCTGTCCTTGCTTACGTCAGCTTGGATATAATAAAGAACAATGCTTCGTCTTCCGTGGAACCCATGTAAGGGCCTGAGATCGTCGTTCGGTGCCCGGTTGGACGTTGATACCCATTTCATATTCATGGGTGAGGCAGGTATGTGGACGGGCTTTAGCAGATCTCACCCAGATTCCTTATGCTACACCGCTATAAATCGCAGCCTTGCTATGCTCGTGCTCGCTCGGAAGTTGTCCGGTTTTTCGGAAGACGAATGGTTTGACCTAAAGATCCTGACAGGGCTTAAAAACGTGTAGGGATTCTAGGGAATAACAGGACATTGTACTGTAAAGCCCTTTGGGGTAGTGAAAGGGGGGAATGACGTAACTGACCTGTTTATACTACTGAAGATAGAGGGCTGGGAGAGAGGACAACTAATTAACAGTAGGATCTAGCATATCTTGTCGCTACATGCGCTTGTTCTTGGATTGATTAATACTTTGCCGAGCGTTCGAAGCGCGGAACGGCGGGATAGGAGCCCACGGCGCTGGGGTATGAGATGAGCGAGCAAATACAGGCGAAGCTATATATGTCGGTTGATGGGTATATAATGTGGAAAATCCTTCAGGATCTTGACTTTCTGCACTTATGCTGATACAGTGTCAACAAGGTGACGGTGAACTCCTTTTCTCTCAGAACATGCAACTGCTGGTTAGTCAGGGGCCTACTCGTCAGTTCCTGTCGGACTGGTTGATGGTCGTCACCATGGAGTGTGCTACATATAGCACCTCACGCCTCCCAAATGGTAAGAGCCGCGGCGAGTTGCCCTGCTATCCAACCTAAGCTCCCAGCTACGTAGCTGTGTTGATTTGGTTTCTAACGGCGAAGAGAACTTTCTCTAATACCGGCCCCACACCCGCTCCTACGACCGTGTCGCGAATTGTCCGTTCAGACTGTCGATGAACTGAGCGAATTTATGCTGTAGGGCGACCACTCAAGGTATGCTGACAAAGTTTATGCCCTGTGTCTACCACAATGTTGCGCCATGAACGAAGATAAACGATGGCGGTTGATATAGATCGGATCAGCTGCGCGTCCGGTTACAGAACATAATAAACTATCTAGAACCAACTACAAGAGATAGAGATTGTCTGTTTCAAGTCGAGGTCAATGATTATCAGCCACTGATCAACCAGGTTTAAGACTCCCTGGTTTACCTTGGAAATGAAATCAGGTCAATTGATTGAGTTCATTCATCGATTGAAGGTTATAGTGTAAGCAAGAGAAGTTGGAATCCAAGGTGTTCAGTTAAGCTGAAGGGAGTGAGTTCATAGGATCTGGTGAGTACCTAGGTATTTTAGTATTGTAAAAGTATTGAGGCTTCATCTACGGCGTGAGTGCTAGATTATGTGAAATGGCTTGTGTCACAGAGCAAGTGACGGGCTGTGAAGAGTTCCATCTTTGATCTAGTTGGAAAAACAGAGAAAGCCTTGGGAAGACAAGGAGAATCTCTGGGAACCTGAGCGGTCTACACTGTCTCGGGGGTCGAGTTCACGGAACTGGCGATTGGTATCAATGGCAGCCACATCATGGCTATCAATATCAGATCCGGCCGCGGACACCGACTGTGGGGTATCGGTCGACATTCCATAGTGGATCAAATATTCAACATCGGGACCGGCTCTTTGTCGTGTCACCCCCGGCTGAGCACTTTCGGTGGGCCCAATGCGCCTAGAACATGGACAGAGCAAATAGGAGGGACCAGTAGCACCATGATTCGCCATGGTCCTTTTGCTGGAGAGTCTTTATTAGAAATGGTAGACGGGGCGCCCGTCGTACGATCTCAAACACGACTATGTTCTGAGCGGGTAGCAATGTCTTGAAGAACCAAGCGCACGATGAGACATCCAGTTACTGGTTTCAGAAACAATACTGCTGAATCACAGAACTGGGGTTCTCTCCGCATCCGTGCATGCATACACATGTAGGAACGAACCGCCTCCCTCCCTTCCGCATGCCTGGAATAGTCCGGGAAACCGCTAGCGCAACGTAGAGACGTTATACGTCATCTAAGTTAACCTACCGGAAATATACTTAAGTCATGCTATTTGCCTGGGAATTGGGTATCCAGGGAAACATTGCAGGTTAGTCTTTAACTGCTTCCCATTCTAACTCTGCGGGGGAAGTCAGTGTCGATTACGGCGATATGAGGCCACTTTGATACGTCAATCGAGTCACGGGTTCCTTTCAGCTGATGAGGCTCTTCTAACGATGTGGGAGAGGCCAATCATCATGACGAATTCCTGCCCCTCACTACTCACCCATCACCATACCCCGCGACAAATGAAGGCAAGGGTTGGAAATGAAGGGGGTGAGTACTTGAATGAGAATGATTTAGGAACAAGTCCTGCTGGTTCTCCATTCCTCAATGATGTGTCATGAATTTCAACCAGTCGACGTAGGTTGTGATACCTGTGTAGATCAACTTGATCTACAACATCAGGCACAGAAGGTAGCCCTGTAGATCAAGTAGAACCAGCTACCCCAATCATCAGGGTAGCCTCGAGCGAGGACCCAGCTTTCCCGCGCGGGAACGGATAGACACCGATCTCCGAGGGCCAACTACTAAGCACCTTCCTACATCGTTATCCAACATACAACGTAACTTTGTTCTTCTAATGTTGGTTTTAAGCAAACTATTGTGATCAATTCATCGGTATCGTAAAAAAACTTTACGCGCAAGTGCACATGCCGAAGGCTGTCCAGTGTTGGTGCATTCCGTGGCACTAAGTTATGTCGCCACCCCTGGCATAGCATGGGCCATCCTTGCAACCTCAGCCTCCTGATCAATTGATGAGGGGCTCTACGCTTGGTTCGTCCTACACTGATTGGAATCCTGTCTAGAGTCCTACAATCTAGAGTCCTATTTAGAGCCGTGGTTACAGCTGTTACTATAGCCTCTTGATTGAAGCCGACCAGCACTATCGAGTCTGGATGCAATGTTCCTGTGCTTTGCCAGCTTACTACAGTCTATAAACCTTGGTAGGTGCCTCCCGGCATCCTCCCGACAAGGGAGATGCCGTAGACAACTCGGCAAACAAGCAGCTTGCATGCAGACGATGGACCCCTCATGTGCTCCTTGCAGGCACTCAGTTCAAGGCCTATGAGACGAATGTCTCATACGACGGGTAGCTTGAATGTCCTCGCCCCGGCATGAGTACGTGGATAATAGACCACGTAAGCCATACGGCAAGGTTGCGTATTTACGCATTTAAGGCGCATTTGTTGTGACGAAGGACGGCACTGTTCATGCCCGTGTGCCGATCGCTAAAACAACCAATGTAAATTCTACCTACACAGTTAGTTGGTTACCGATGTACCTACTATGTAGGTAGTTACATCCACACACCACCTGGGCAGATCGGCGGCGCTTTGTGGCGCTCCCCATGCTAATCTCACCGCGTTCCAGTTCTTTATTCGGTGACGACTACCGCACTACCAAACTAACGGCAAGTTACACCAAAGTTTAGACAATGCGTCTAGCCTGCTTGTTTGCGTGCGTGCTGTATAGTATAATACATGCGACTGAAGCTCTTTGCTTCTGGATATTCTAACCTTCTAAGTACCTAAGCAAACTTCATATGACCTTATTATGTAGGATGCTGAGTCGGCTTCGCATCAATTCTATATAAAAAGGCCACGATACCCCCATTATTCCAAAGTTCCAAGATCTTCTCCGGTTATACCTTTGTTCGCTAATATACCCTGGAACCTGTCAAGCCACAAGTGATCATTACTAGTCTCCTTCCCGTTTCGTGCCGTTACACTACATACGTTCTATCATCCACATTGCACTTGACTCGTCAAACAGTGGTCATGCTCCTATAAGTGCTTGGACTACTTATACATATAAACAACATACGATGTTGAGCAGCTGGCCGACTTGACTACATTCTACTTTAAGATTGTAGTTCTTAACCTACTACATTAAAATCTCACTTTTTTCTCAATACCGCTGCCAATAGTCAAGCTGTACTTCCAGCAACGGTCTCACTACTACCATCTCCCCACGTGATTAACATAGTTGGTAATACCATGGATCAGATATCGCCGCTTGACACCAAATTCCATGGAGCCGCCAGCTTCACCATATTCGGGAACCTGCCACCCGAGTTACGGATTATCGTATGGCGATTAGCCATACCTGAGGGAAGAACCGTGGTGCTCAAGTCCCTCCATACGCGACTAAACCAGACGCCCGCATCGTTTGATGATATTTTACCCAGACTTTCTCAGTCAGGCGAGGCATGGTACTCTACCACACAGATACCTGCCCTCCTACAAGTCAACGCCGAAGCTCGCTATGAAGCATTGAAGCACTACTCCCTGTCTTTCGGCATTGGCGGGGCGCAGCCAAGGGTCTACTTTGACTTCATCCGCGACACCGCCTTTTTCCCGGACACAGAGCTGAAGACGGATTGCAAACCATTGTGGGCAAGGACTCGAGATTTCGACAAGGTCCAATGCCTGGCCATAGTGCCCGAAGGCGCCTTCAGAGCCCTACAATGGTCGAAGAGGGGCCTCCGTTCCCTCCGAAAGTTGACTTTCGTCCACGACACGGAAACGACAAGACTAGGGTCCCTTCCTCACTTGCTGGAAGACAATATTCCACAGCTGACGCCACAGAGAACTACGAAAACGTCGTCCCATCAAGCGCCGCCGTGTCAAGACGAAGGCCCCGCGCAGAAGCGCATTCAGGAGGCAAGGGATGAATTCAACACGCTACTGATGGTTTTGCCAGCACAGTGGGAGAAGCCGCCGGTACTCTCCACAGCCGTGTTCAAGACTACCTAGGTAACGCGGGCAAATGGAATTCTTAGCTGGATTGTATATGGGATTTAGCGCATCGTATTGTTGCTTTACCCTTTCTATCAGCAGGTACTTTTTCACGAGATCTACCAGATTGGATACTGTTACAGTTCATGCTACCGGTGGCTCTGGTCACGACGCATTATTATTACTCCGCAAGCAAGAGAACTCTCTCTCCCTCTGCCTCCCCGTGTCTTTTGTGTGAAGCAGAAATTTCCCGTATCTGCTCATGCTCTTGTCGGATGATTCCAAGCCAGGACTACAACACACTTGGATGTATTATACTGCTGAACCTACATTTTCAACTTTATTGCCCGAGATGTGCAGCAGTGATTACCAGTAAGATCGTATTGCATGCACATCGGACGTCCACGGGTCGACGATTCACGTGTCGTAAAAACGCGGTATTAAATAGAGCCCCGCTCCCGACCATGGCGAGGCAATGGGGGTCGGCGTATTCTCCTGACGGAACTTCCTACCAAAGTTTTTTAAACCCAGTTCTTACCCCGAAGTCACGGGGGATGGACGGATGTATGTGCATATCTGCAAGTGAAAACTTAGAAGTTGCCTTGATTTTTTCGGGACGGACCATGTAGAATCTTTTCTTTTTCCTTTTGTATATTCTCGTGGCTTTATGTGAAGTGACGAGATGTCGGGATTCATACCTGAGCTCGCTTACCGTTCTATACACAACTTTCCTACATATTATGTCTGTCGGCGGTTTTAAAGACCGACATACACTTATACGGAAATATCTGCCTATCTAGCATAACTGATAATTGATAGTACGGTCGAGTAGGTAGTCCCGTTGATGAAGACAATATGAGATGGTGAGCTGACCGGGCAAAACCCTTAAAGAAAGCATTGTTAGAAATTGAACCTGACCGCCTAAGGCTAGGCAGTCGGCGCCTCCAGTATGAGATGTGAGAGGACCCTGCGTAGATGGGGACATGTTCTGTAGAGATCCTGTCATGTAGGTTTATGTAGGTATATGAGGGAATATGTAACTAGCCGATCGATGATGCAACATTCATATTCGAACACACCATACGCATTACATGTACATAAAACATATATGTACGAAGCCGGAAATGTTTCAGAAAGAGAAATCTGTCTAACGTATCTGTCCCTCTTCAAAACCATATTGCAAGTCTCATGCTTACTAGCTCAATTATGCATGCCACGCCATCCTATTTGTCGAAAATTGAAAGAACCCCGTTCGTCTCGTTTTTAGTATCGAATTTACCAACTCTTGCCGATCGTACATATAAGTAAGAAAGTCCTGCATGGAGCCGAGCCATCGGTCCCGAAGATCGAAGTAACCCCGCATCTTTCATCCCGTCCCATCTCATTGCAACTATTTCTGAAGAGAAGGCAGGAAGAGATAGATCTGTTCGCTTACTTTTCTACTGTTCTTTCGTCAATCTCGCGCTTCAGACATTACCTGGTGTATGTAAGAAGTGTGTTGTGGTAGACGATTATGTTTGTCTAGGTACATACCTATGCACTCACGGTGGCGCCACATACACCTGTTCGCAGCGTGTCCGCAATGCAGGAAGACGTCACCGCGGACATGAACATGGGAGTTATCCTGTCCTAGAGAGGGTCTGTTTTGTCGCTTGTGCAAACATCTCTCAAGTCTTGGATCGTATTACTACTGACGATATGATCTTCTAATACTGAACGTTTCGACATAAACCTGTTCTGGCCGCCTAAAATACTTCCTTCCCTGCATCGAATTGATATTGAGTATTCCTCCTGTTGGTTCTTGATGGTAAACGTTATTTCTTGCTACTCTCCGGCTCTCCCTCCTTGCTTTGAAGCAGACATCACATACATACTGCGGACGGAAGCATAAAAACGTTGGGCAGGCAGACAGGAGAAAAAAAGAGGGGTTTCAGGAATGAGACATCCTGATGAAGTTTTTCTGATGCTTGCAATGATAAGACCGTTTACGCGCGTAATGCAACGATGTCTCGCTCACTCAGAAGGTCTAAGACATGTCGTTTTAGAAATAGGATTCAGCAAGTAAGTGAGTAAGCAGTTCAAATCTAAGAAGATACACAGATAATATCTGCATGGTTACTGCTGGATCTTGTATTATCTATGCCATGCTTGTACAAAGTGTGACGATGGGGGATTGATTAGCTGTGCGACGATGGGGGATTGATTAGCTGTGCGACGGTATGTGAGATTGGATTGCCGGGATGACGCTGTCAAGTATCATGCTTTTATAGCCATTCTTCTGCATTGAAGTGCCGTCAGAGGCATACGTCTTCAGGGGTGTAGTGGAAATGTTATTGTCTGTAAAGAACTAGACTACCTAGTATCGCCTATCTCTTGGCAATAAACACACTCGGCATGAAAGTGTAAAACAGGAATGAGAACATATACGTGTTCACCGGCCAGCTACATGGCTATCTACGTGTGTGAAAGTGAGGACTATCACGGACTCTAATAGTAAATCCTCTATTATTACACGTTTTTATTCCATTCCTTCCTTCCTTCTCATTCTCAATCGTCCGGGTAGTCACGAATGCCTTTCGTGAGATCTCATCATCGTGTTGGTGTACTATACATGTAAGAAGCTATCAATCTGACTCTCAAGCAGCTAGGTTGAATGCTCATATCGTGTGACAAAGACGCGTAAGCGGGCGTAAATCAAGACCTATAATCGAGAAAACTCGATTAACAGTGGCTCTTAAAAGGGAAAACATGTCTCCTAAAGGCCGCGACTAATACGCCTCCAAACCCAATCTAGTCTTCGTTGATAAACGCGTCTGGAACGGAATCATTATAACCACTCGACACGCCATTGTCTCTCATGATGGCCTGGTAGGCCTTGAGATCAACGACGAATTTTACGTCGCCATTATCCAGGGTTTTGTGTCCATCCGTGCTGATTAAGCCTCCGGTGAGGACTCCGACGGCCCGGCCAAGCTCCTCGTGCTGGCGAGCCCCGCATCGAATAGAGCCTTCCATATGGCTGAGGATGCACTTGACGCTTGGAAACGTTGCGGCACAAGCAACGCAGCGGAGATTTCCGCCCATGTGGTCTGAAGACCGGAGGTGCTTTGTGAGGCGGGCGACGGTATAGAAGGACTTGCTACAGCGACGAATAGAAGTTAGTATGATACGTATGGACTAGGGGTATCAAGTATGTGCAAAAAAAAAAAAATTAAAAGAAAAAAAAATTGAACGTTCACTTACAAACACCCTGCGTGAGGACAGATGTAGATCTTATTTTCCTTCTTGTAGAATAGCCGAGCATCCCAATCGGGGTGATCGGGATCATGCATCCACTTGGATCGCTTCAATTCATCGTCCCGCTCGAGGACCTTAGCTGGAGCTTTGACCGGCTTTCCGCTTGTCTTAGGCATGTTCTTCTGTTTGGAGCCAGAAGGAACACCAGAAGTAGGGTAGTAGGAAGCAGGAGGAGCCACCGCGTGGTACTCCGTCGTGACTTGCTTCTCCTCGGGAGAAGCCTTAACATAGGGCTGCAATGCGCTCGCGTCGTCGGGTAAGATAACAGGAGGAGCCGGGGCAGACTTGGCTGCCTCCTCCTCTTCGTAAGCTCTTACACAGGCCTTCCAGCCGCTGGGGTCGTCATCGTCGGTATTGAGTAGGCGTATTGCGTCGTATTCGGCAATAAGGTCTAAGTCACGTCGAGGAAAGTCATCCAGACGATACCGACTTCTATAAACATTGGGAGTTGTGCAAATGGGAAAATCATCCAGGTTCGCTGGTGGAGACTCAAGACCCCAGCCCTCGCCTGCCTTGGGTGGGTTATTAGGAGTACGAGCAAAAACTGTAACAGAGCCAAGTCAGTACCTGTATCTATGAAAGTAATCACAGACGGCTGTAGATGATATGACTCCGAAGGAGGGCCTTTGCACCCCTGCGTGTATCGGATTGGGATGGGGTTTATTTAATCATGCAATACTTACGCCGGTCCATGCCAGAGCTTAATTCCCTAAGTCCCTTCTCGAAATTGAGGTTCTTCTCTCGGTTCTTCAAAACCCAGACAAGAGGGATGCCAGGGCAAGTATTCTTATCAATATGGATCCAGAAGTTAGCCACACGATCGAAACTTACGTTACAACCGGGGCAAACAAGGTCCTGATATTCGTGGTGGTTCTAACGTCGAGAGTTGTTGAGTTAGTGATCGCTAAAAAATAAGTAGTCAACAAGATAAGAGAGAGTTAAGACTCGATACGCACGCGAATTCTGTGGTCGTAGAGATAAGAATAAGCCTCGAAACGCTTTCCACAATAGTTACACATGAAGTGCTTCTGTTCCGCCTGGTGTTCTTCGAGTTTAACCATGGTTCTGAATGTGGCGTCGCACCTGGGGCAAACACGAAACTCAGGTTCGATCTCTGAGCCACGGCTGGGCAGGCTTGCAGGTGGGGATAATTCATTTTGACCCATGTACTTGTTTTGATACATGTGTTCGTCTTGATCCGTGTACTCGTCCTGATCCATGTACTCCTCTCGATCGGAGTATTCGTCTTGGTTCGTGCTCTCGTTTTGATCCATGATGAGCGTTGGGTAAACTCCACCTAAGAGGGAAGTATGATGTGTCCTCACAGAGTCTGACCGGTGTCAATTTCATTAATCACAGGGAAAACTTGAGAGGAAATCCAGCTTTTTGTCGACGGATGAGGTATGCCAAGAAGAGTATAACAGTATAATATGGGGTTAAGGCGAGAGACTGAAGACGAACTTACAGGAGAGGAGAGCAGAGTGAGTTGAGAACGCAGTTACGCCGCAGATGGGAAGTTCTAGAAAGAAAATCGTCTCTAACGGGCACTGAGCGATAAGACGAGGTCCTTTTGCCAGCGAGGAAAAACAGAAAGTCTAGTATTAGACGCATGTTAATAAGAATTACCTCCCCCACCTTAGACAGGGAGGAGTAGAAGAGGGTGTAGTAGGCAAATAAGAAGATGGTTAGAGTGTAATGGCATGAAAAATGGGAAGTTCATAAATAAAACCCCTCGGGGACGATGTGAAAGATGGAGGGGAAGCTGTTCAACAGTAATAAAAACGTAATCTAGCCTAAGACGGGTGTCAAGGGCAGTGTTCCAGAATGATCACATTAGGGAAGGAAGCCAAGTGTGGCCAACAAAGTAGAGCATTGAAGTTGGGATATAGAGGTAGTGGTATTGAAAATAGGATGCGAAGCCATCGTGGGGATGTTCCCTCGATGGTTGTTTGGGATGAAGATGAATCCTTTGTGCGGCAGGAAGGGAAAATCCAACATACGGCAGGTTCTAAGAACGCTATTTGGTGGCGGGAAGATGAAGGAAAAGACAATGCGGAGGACAAGGTAGGGGTTGGTGTAGCTGGGTAGTAGTGGCATCAAAAATGGTCGGTCTAAGAAGGAAAAGAACGCCGCCTACGATGTAGCGTGGGAGTGAGAGAAAACTCTTGAGCATAGATAGAATGAAACATGACTTACCCAGATAGGATTGTCCCTCGCGCGATACGTGTGATATTCTAGAGACGAGGCACAGATAACGGCGATGTTCTCGTCTATCAAGAAGTCAGTATAGACAGCGATAACGAGGTGTTAAATACCTGGAGTCCATTCAAGTTACCTTATGTATGCTGATGCGCCGATCGGGCAGGATAGCTCTGCTCAAGATGTCAGGACATGGAGAACTAAAGAGCGGGAGAGGGAGAGAATGGAAGAGAATAAAGTTTTGCGATGAGCAAAGGTGTAGGAGCAGAAGGAATCAGATATCAAACACCTGAAATAAGTTCTGAATTACCTTGTTCCTCTAGTTTGTCGACCAGGTAAGATGACCTTGCCCTAGAGGTTGGACCATGAAGAAGTAAGAGGGAGAGAGTGGAATATTATGCCCTAGGAAAGATTAAACAGAAAAGCAGGCTACCCAGTGGTCCAAAGTTCTTTCCTTGCCGTACTTATCCTCCCACATACAAGAAATAAAAAACCTGTGTACTTACAGACATATAGACCAACAGATGGTAGGCACACAAGGGCAGATAGGTATTTGAATGAGCAAATATTTAAGCAGCTCAGTACTTCATGCCCCCTTGTAGATGTAGGCATAGACATATCTTGCCCTGGGAATGCCTCCTCTACCGCTTAGGTAGTACATCATGAGTAAATGTAGGTAGTGATACCCAGATTGCATGTACACCTACAACGCGCCGAGCAGGTTTGAAAACTAGCTCGCAGGGTTTTACGGGGCTCTGCAACTGTCGACAGAGGCTGACAGGGCACCGAGGTGGTCTGCATACGGCGCTTCTTCCTGTATCTATTTACAAGGAGAACCTATATGACAGTTCATACATCACAGTCCATACTACAAGAGGCTTTACTAATGACCCAGTACGACTGTACAAGCAGAAATTCTGTCTCTATGAAGCAGAGATGTCTTGCATCTCCTTGCATGAAGCCTGTGGGGTTGGTCTGGGCGTCTCCGAAATAGAATTATGGCACGCTATCGTCCATGCGGTATACCTGTGTTTTGGCTCGGGGGTCCCGTAGAAGAACAGTGAGACAAATCTAGGAGTTAGGATACTTAAGTAGGGGTTGAATAGAATGTATTGATCCTAAGACCGAAAATAAGCTATTGGTGAGTCTGCTCTTAAGCTGTGAATCACCAGCAGGACCTGTAAGTGCATCTGCTCTTCAGCTAAATTTTAGAACATAATAAGAAAGGCAAGTAGGTAACACATTATATTCAGCTAGACAAGAGTTCACGAGGAGCACCAAGGGTAAATAGATCGCAAGTTCAAGTTAGCCTACAGCCATTTGTGACAGCGAACTTTAGCAAAAAAGCGCAATGAGGCTTGGGGGCCTGCATTAACAAAGCCCTTACACTAGCAACGGATTGAAACAAAACTGTCATGCACTTGAATGAACTGTCAAAGAAAGAGGCAAAGGGGGGGAGGGAGTAATACACATAATATACCTTAGAACCTTCAACAGGCACCTACCGGCATGTACACAGACCAGACATAGGTAGTTCATCACGTCCTGTGCCATCAGACAGGCTTCAGTGGCTGCTCCATAACCTTCGATAGGCATTAAGTACTATCTGTCGGCCAATCACATACGACTAAAGAAAAAAAGGCAAAATTTTGTAAAATTATTAGACTCTGATCATACACATAGAATACCTTGGAGCGCCTCAAAAGGTGTCTACCAGATGTTTGGAAAGCTTAGACCAATAAGTTGGCCAAGGAGTGTCGAGTTACCTTTGCCATAGGACTTGTGATTTCACCATTTGTGTCAAATGATCCCTTCCATGCCAGCAAGGACACTTCAAATAGGTAGGTTTTTCACAGCACCTAATATAGGTGCATCTCTGTTATATCGATTCGGTTATCATTTATGAAAGCAAACTCTTGTCAGACATTATTTCGAACTAACTTAGGGCTCCACTATAAGAAGCGTTATAAGTATGGCGGCGTTCTGAAATTCAAAGTCGACTGCATCACAATCACTTCAGGGGCAGCTGACATCTTTTACCCCTTTTTTATTGATTAGGTTCTACAGGGTGTAGGGCTCCACTCCACAACTTCTTCCCTACAACACCACATCTGCATAAGCACTTACGGCATGTATTTGCAGCAAATTTGCAGCAAAATCCTGCTGCTTTTAGTATTTAGATTATAGTTATACCTTCTGCTTATTATAGCGTTATAGCTGCATACCTATTGCAATTTTTTATGTAACTATATATGTTAGCAAATAATAGCACCTAGTACTTAAGCTAGTCTTGCAACAAAAAATTTGCAAACAAACACTTTTATAAGCAACCTGTTAATAATATTTTTTTTTAATAATTTTTTATTTTAATTAATGTTTAAAAGCAATATAGTAATCTTAAGTTTGTTTTTAAAAAGTAATATAAAGCTTTTATTTAAAAAATAGGCTTATATAAATACTACTAGCACTTTTATTTTTTTTGTATAAAAAGTTAAAGCACTAAAGCTTTAAGCATAAAAACTTTAAGCTAAGCGTAAACTATATAAAAAGCTTTGCTTAGCTAGGTTAACTTTAAACCTTAGCTATAGCAGCTTAAGTTTAAGCTTTAAATTTACTAAAATATATAAGTTATTTTTTATTATTTAAATAGTAGCTAAATATTTTTTAAGCATTAACTAAAAGTAAATATTAGCTATTTATTAGTTTAAGTTTAAACTAATAAACTTAATTAAGTTATAAACAAGTAAAATATACTTATTTAATACTACTATAGCTTTTTATGCTAGCTAAGCAAGCAGCATAATTATAAAAGTATTACTTTTAAAAGCAAAAATATATAAGCTAAATATTTTATTATAAGCATATTATTTTTTAACTTTTATTTTAATTTATTAGCGCTTTTTTAATTTGCAATTAAAAGTAGCTTTAGCAATAAATAACTTTGCTTAAGTTATATATAAGCTTAGCTTAACTTATTAAATTAAGCTTGTTATTATATTTATAGCTGCTTATATAAAGTACTACTTTATAATACTATATATAGCTACTTTATAAGCAAAGCAAGACTATAACTAAAAGCATAGCTATTTAATGCTAGCAACTTTAAAGCTAGCAGCTAATAAGCTAAGCTTATAAAACAACTATAAATTTAACTTAAATAAAAACTAAATAAAGCAAAGCATAGCAGCTTATATAAAATAAAATAAGTTAAAGTGCTTATAAGCTATTATAAGCTTAAATAAATGCTTATATAAATATATATATAACTATTATAATAAAACTTATAAAGTAATAAACTATTTAATAAAGCTTAAATAAAAGTTTTATGCTAAAAACTAGTTAGCAAGCAATTTTAGCTTTACTTAAGCTTTTTTTAGCTATAGTTTACTTATGCTATAAATTTGTTTTAAAACTACTTTAATTATTTTATTAATTTAAAACTTGATTTTATTTTTAGCGTGCTTAGTATTAAATATAGCACTAGTTTTTTAAGTTTTTAACTTTTTAGCTATTAAACTTACTTTATTTTTATTTTTTTTTTGCTTTAACGCTTAAAAATAAGCACTATAGCACTACCTAAGCAAGCTAGCAAACATAATTAATAAAATTTTATGCTATAAGGTTTTTTTAAGCTTTAAAAGCTTTTTAAAGCTAAAATAATTTAATAACTTTTTAATTGCTAATAATAACTATAAAATAATTAAAAAGCAAATTATTTTAAACTTAACTTTAAACTATATTATTTTAATAAAGTTAGCTAAAAATTTTTAATGCTTATTGCTAGGCTTAGTTTTTAAGTTTATAAGCAGCTAGCGCTATATATATTACTTTTTTTTTTTAAATATAAAGTTAGTAAATAACTATATTTTTTTTAAATTAGTAGCATTAATATACTTTTTTATTTTTTAAGTATTTAATATAGTTTACTAAGTAAAATTAAATGCTTAGCTTATTAAAAAAGACTTAAAAATATGTTTTATTTAGTTTTAGTTATAGTTTTATATTAATAACTACTTAGTTTTAAGTAAAAAAATAAGTTTTATTATAAAAACTGCTTTTTATTTAGGCTTTATATAGCTTTATTTATTTTTAATTTGTTTGCAAAAGCACTATATTAAATGCTAGCAACGCTTTTTATATTTGTTTTATTAATTTATTATTTAAATAATTTTATTTTTATAATATTTTTAAACTAAATTTAAAAAGTTATATTAATTTATATTAAATATAACTTATTATTTAATATGTTAAAGCTAATTTTAAATGCTAAAAAAGATAGCAAAAAAACTTGCTTTAAAGTTTTTAGTATAAAAATTAATATAATAAAGTTTATTGCTTATTTTTTAAATATAAAAATTAAAAAAGTAACTAAACTAGTAGTTAAAGCACTATAAAAGCTATGCTTTACTTATAATAAAGTTAAAAAAATTATAAGTTTTTTAAACTTTTGCTTAGCTATAGTGCTAATTAGCAAAGCTTTTTTATAAAGCTTTTAAGTAATACTATTTAGCTTTAAATAAGCAAGTTTTTATTTTTTGTTTAAAAATGCGTGCTTTAATTTTAAGTAGTAGCATAGTACTATACTATTATTTAATAGCTTATATTAGCTTTAAATAAATAATTATATAATATACTACTTATTTATAAACGCTTTTAAAATAAAAGTTAATAGTTTTTAATATAAAAGCAATGTATTTTTAAGCAACTAGCAAAACTAGCTCTTTTTTTTAAAAACGCAAGCTTTTATATACTTTTAAATAAAGTTAAAGTTATTATTTTATATTAATATATATAAAATTATTATAATTTAGCTTATATTTAAACTATAAAGCAACTACTAAGTATTAAATATAGTAATTATTTATATAAACAATATAATAGCTAAAATAAGCTTTATAAATATATTAATATATAACTTATTATTATAAGCTTTGCTTTAAATAATACTTATAATTGTAGTAGCTAAAAATATTTACTTTTAAACGCGCTACATTATATTAATAAGCAATAGCCTAGCTAACACCTTTTTTTATACTAATTTTATAATAATTGTTAATTTATATTTATTTTAGCAAGTTTTATTAAAAGCTACCTTACTTAAAAGTTTTATATATAAATATTAGCTAATAGCTAAATAATTAATAAAAACTATATTTGCTTGCTTTATACTAGCTTAGCTAGCTTAACTTAAAAAAAGTATAAAAGCATAACAAACTTATATAAAAATTAGTGCTAAAACTACTATAAGAAGCTTTAGCTAGTTTTTAAGCGCATACTAGGCTTATTTATTTATAATTAAGCTTATAGCTTAATATAAAAGCATATACAAAGCTTTATGCTAATAGTATATTTATTAGTATTATATTTAGTTTATGTAGACTTTGCTTTTAATATAATAGTGTTTAAAAGCTTATATATTTGCTGCTTAATATAAAAGGCTATATACTTATTTTTGCATAAAATAAAGCTTTTTATTAAGTTTTTAATTTTAAAGCAATTATTAATTAACTTAATATTTTTATATGTGTTTACTAATAAAAACTTTTATAATATTATAGTTGTTAATATAATATTTATAATAATATAGTATAGCTTTTTATACTTTAAAAAAATTATATATAATAAGTTAAACTTATAAAATATATAAAAATAAGCTGCACTTAGCCTTGTAAAGTTAGTAGTATAGCTTTTAGCTTTAAATAACTATTTTTAAGTCTTTTTATATAGTATAAAAATAAATTAAAAATGCTTTAGCGTTTATATTATAATTAAAGCAATAAAAGCTTTATTTTGCTTAATACTACATATAAGCAAACTATTAGGCTAAAGCACTGCCTTAGCTTACACTTAAAACTTATTGCTTTTATTTTATTTAATATATAAAGCGTTTTTAAAGCTATATATTTTTAGCATTTTAATAAAATAACTTTGCTAGTTAAGCATTAACTTTAATGTATATTTAAGCTATAGCTTTTATAAAAAAGCAACTTAATATGCTTATAATATAAGCATAAGCAAAAGTAATATTAAACTATTTAGTTATTAATTATTAAATGTAGTTAAAAAGTATTATAAAACTTTAGCAAACAAAAAACTATAAGCAAATAAGCAATTTGTTTAAAACATATTACTTAGCTTTTAAAAAAAAAAGCAAATTTGTAATATAATTATAGTTTTTTTTAAACTTTTATAAAATATTTTAATAATAGTAATAGCTTTAGTAAGCAAATTTATATTAAATTTGTTATAATTTACTAGCAAAAAAAAAAAAAAATTTATTAATTAGTAACTAAAAGCTTTATAAGCTTATAAAAGCTTAGCAAATGCTAATAACTATAAACATAATATAAATTTTTATTAAGCTTATATAAAATATAAACTTTTTTAATAATTAAACTTTTTTTTAAACTTTTTTTTATTATTATTTTTATTTTCTTTGTTCTTTTTATTTTTATTGTTTTTTTTATTTTTTTTTTTTTTATTAAATTTTTTTTT
>Ga0247782_1000329_pt1 | contig 42618 bp, 54 predicted proteins | sample UWRJL019104C5_FD_179928 | JGI IMG/M metagenome (GOLD analysis project Ga0247782, IMG submission 179928) | Plant litter microbial communities from Arlington Agricultural Research Station in Wisconsin, United States - UWRJ-L019-104C-5 | ecosystem: Environmental > Terrestrial > Plant litter >...
GTACAGCCCATGGGTTGTTTGATACGATTTTACCGTTAACAAACTGATCCCAGATGATGTATAGGAAGATAACCGATGCTACTACTGAAATCATTGAACCAACACTTGAAATTAAGTTTCATGCGGCAAAGGCGTCAGGGTAGTCCGGGATCCGTCGTGGCATTCCTGCCAGGCCTAAGAAGTGTTGAGGGAAGAATGTAACATTAACACCAATGAACATTGTCCAGAAGTGAATGTGTGCTAATAGCTCATTGTATGATTTACCAATGATTTTAGGACTCCAGAAGTAGTACGCAGCAAACATTCCAAATACGGCTCCCATTGAAAGAACATAGTGGAAGTGAGCTACTACGTAGTATGTATCGTGGATTGCAACATCAAGTGAAGCATTAGCTAGGATTACTCCTGTTAACCCTCCAATTGTGAATAATGCAATGAATCCAAGTGCGAATAACATTGGAGCAGTGTATCGAATTGATCCACCGTAACATGTCGCTAATCATGAGAAGATTTTAATTCCTGTTGGAACAGCAATAATCATTGTAGCAGCTGTGAAGTAAGCTCGAGTATCAACGTCAAGTCCTACAGCGAACATGTGGTGAGACCAAACAATGAACCCTAGAATTCCAATACTAAACATAGCGTAACTTTTTGCAGCTCAACTATTTAAACATTCGTTTACTATTCATACCAGAAATGATCTCTTGTAATTTTGCCTTATCCATAGTAACAGTAGCATCTGAAACCATGGCAATACCTAACTTAAAGTCCTGGTAATCCAGTTCTTTAATATTGCATAGAGGATATAGATCAAAATGAGGAATAACGCTATCTTTCAAGACTGCTAACCCCTGAATAGTAAAATCACACCGACCCAGTTGTGGACGCAGGTATGTTTTACCTCCACCAAAGAACTGCACTAACATTGACATTAATTCAGAATCCCGAATATGTTGTGCAACAGTTAATGAGTAGAACACTTGGCCAGTAGTTCGAATACCAAGTGCAAATGATCCATCTCCTGCAATAAAACCTGAAACTCAATATGGATTAAGAAGTGTAGGTAAAATTGCTACTTCTCGTGCTACTGCTATAACGTTGGGGAACATAGCACGAACCTTAGCGCTCATACCTGTGTTGATGGAAGCATAGTAAGGTAATAGTGACTCAAACCCCATTGGTGTTAGGTGAATTCCTTTAGCCATTTGATCGGCTAAGAAAGACCACAGGTTAAAATCTAACTGCTTTTGTGAAAGCAGTGGGTACATATTGAAGTGTGGTATGATAATGTTAAGGAGATCCGTTAAACGTGTAACTCGGAAGACCGCAAGGTTACGATCGGGCCGATGAGTGACAATACCACATCCGAAGAAAGACTGAATACGATAGAGTACATCAATATCCTTCGAGTGGAGGTTAATCTCAAAGCTTAGAGTAATCTTCCAACTACCCGTAGCACGTTGAGAGATAATACAAGTAAAGCATCCCTCTGCATCTGTAAAACCTGTTACTCAATGAGGATTAAGTCCGGATTTTACAGTACTAGTACTGTTATAGTTACGCTGCCCAAAGGCAGAAGACGGATAAACGGATGTCAATAAAATAGATACGGAAATTAGCATAATGAATGTGAAATAGAATAAACTGCTCCCTTCCGAAGCATAATAACTTTGAAAGGGATAGGACTTTGTGTTGATCAATATGACCTTTTGCGTGAAGTCTCTGAAGGGTATCCTTGCTAATAATACTTGTAAGTAGCCAGATTATTACTATTAAATAGTACTGTCACTGCTAAGTATTTCTAAGCATATAGCAAAATGATTTTAAGCACAATATATGGTATTGTTTGGCTAAGGTAAGGCTTACTAGTTACCATACCTAGGTATCCGAATACGGGTTTTCCAGAGAATGTCGCAACAACGTGTGATACGATTCCAAATGCTGGAATAATTAAGATATAAACCTCAGGGTGACCGAAGAACCAGAATAGATGTTGGAATAGAATTGGATCACCACCTCCTGCAGGATCGTAGAATGACGTGTTAAAATTACGATCAGTTAGTAGCATTGTAATACCTCCGGCTAACACTGGTAGTGATAGTAGAAGTAAGATTGCTGTAATGAAAATAGCTCAACAGAATAATGGTAACTTGTGCATTGACATACCAGGGTGTCGCATGTTAAGGATTGTAGTAATAAAGTTCATTGCCAACTTTAAATTATATATATTAGTTACGTAAACCATGCAGTTTATAAGCTGAAAAAGGCTGCATATGTGGTTTTACTAAACTTCGCAATTGAGCCATAGAACTCCGTGAAATATAAATACGTGGCAAACCTTTTGCAGTCTGAAGGGTACATTTAAGGCTGTATCGAATCATGAGTATGTTCATTAGTATAATTACCTCACTAACTGTGAAACAATCAGTACATAGTATTAATCCTCCATGACTGTATGCCCCATCTGACATGATCCAGTATGCCAGGGCTTGGGGAGATAAATAATGAAATAACTCTCCAGTAATACACTTACGACCTGAAATATAGAATCAATCGTAAAGCTGTGATAGTACAGGATAGGTTCGAGTGTCAAACCGTACAGCTAAATATGTTTTACCTGTTACCTTTAGTGAAGTAAGGTCAGCGTAAGGCATAGCAGAAACATAGTGTGCCAGTAATACGAATGTTGCTCAAAAGAATGGAAAGTTGATAATAGATTGTTTCAGTGCTAAGCGTGGATTACTATTTTTAGTGGCACGCGTTAATGAAGCATCACCCAACAGAATTCCAATGAAGACACCCAAAAGATGAGTTGGAATATAAGTTATGCCCCTTAAGTATTTAGTAAATTTACTGAAACCTATAGTGCTAGCCAGTGTCCCTGGGGCATCTCAAACAACTAGGTCTGTACAAGTAGTTGGTGGGAATATCGAACTATGTACTTTCTGCCAGCGATTTACCAGAGGTATCATAGGTATAATATATAACGTATGTAGAAGTTCAGTTGCCGATTCTAGTAAAGCTAGAATGCTATACATAAAAATATCGGACTTTGTCTTACGAAATATAATATTTCGTTTAATTGTCAAGTCTCTGGGACAAAAATGTCTGCTAATTTACGTGTGGTGTTTATCTACCTTGAAACATTATACAAAGAGTATAGATAAGTCAGCAAACTACATTATCACCTTAAACGTAAGGTAGTGGTCTGATTATTCACGGTTCTTAGCATATAAAATAATTTGAGTTAGGCGCAACGAATAGATTACCTAACATTGAACTGATACCAGCCAAGTGAAGACTAAAGATTGCTAAATCAACAGATCCACCTGAGTGACTCTGGATACCAGATAATGGAGGATAGATTGTTCATCCTGTACCTGCCAAGAAAGTGAATCTATAATAACGCCCCATTTAAACACTATATATCAATAATCGGTCTAGATGGGGGGTATAGATTACTGTGGACTATGTCATACTTGCAATTTTAATTAAGCGTAGCTTTTATTACCTTGTTAAATAATATAGTTTGCAAGCACTTACGTATAGTCGCTGAGGAAGTTATCCTGCTCATAGGGCCATATAGGGATTGTCAATAAGTAGTTATTACGCTATATTGAAGGCCGTCCAAGCATAGAATAAGTTTTATTCAAGGCGCAGCTACATTCCTACTCGGTATCGCATAGATGGAATAATATATGGTGATACTAAAGATCGTAATAGGTCCATGGAAACACGACGAATTACAATACGTGATCCGTTAGGGTGTTTTTCAATTCGGCAACTAAGTCCGAACTTTATCTACTAATACTGACATTAAACGGAGATTATCTGCATCAGTAAAACCCTCAGTGCATAAAACTACATAACCATCACGTGTGTGAAAAGTACCGTCACCCATAATGAGATAAGCTAATGCTACGGGTGTTAATAGCTCAAATATCATAGATGGAACAACTTTGATACCCTCAGGGTAGAAGATATGCCGGAAGTAATTAAAGCAAGGGAGAGTCATAGAGTTGAAGAAAAACCAACACCAACATTACCTGTTGACTTGTTAAGGGCCACACGAGAATGTGGAAATACTGAACAGTAAGGCATCAATAACACAAATACGTGTCAGAAGAAAAGCACATTAGGTCAACCTTGACCAAATCGTAGCCGAGAGTTCGACACACGACTACTGTCTAGTGTATGTTTACCAGTACCTCGAGGAATACTGGCTAGAACAGACATATCAGATAGAATAAGACCAATTAAGGCTTGAAATGTATATGAGTCTTTGGGTATACTAAAAGATTCACGTTCTTTGATAGACATAGAAAATCGTTTAGATACTAAAGACGCAATTGAGAATAGTAGGACTGATCCGAATACGAACTCTAATAGAGCACAACCGAGAGTAAGAAAGGAGAAAACGGAACCTTGCTCAACTAATGCACTAGCAAGTAGTAAGATAAGTGAAGGAGGCAGTAACCAGAAACTAATGTTGTTAAGTCGAGGGAACGCCATGTCAGGAGCTCCAATTTGAACCGGTACTAAATAGTTACCAAATCCACCCACTAGAGCGGGCATTCAATTTCCCCCTACCTGTACATTTAATACTAAGTAGGTCCCTATCACGGAACTAGGATTTCTCCTAGGGTCGGACTAGATCTTTACCCATACGTATCTTGTTAGATATATATTAGGGTATTCTGCATATAGTCTCTGAGGATCCTACTCAATTGTACTATTTACGTTACACGCCAGCCCCCCCTCTCAGAGGAGAGGGGTTTAACTCTGGAAAGAGGTGTAGTGTACAATCTTTGGTTTCCTGCTGATTGTCCAATTCTTATTATGTCACTGAATCCCACATGTATAGTTGGCCAGGTATATGGCGACTTCTATGCGGGTCTAGTTAATAAGATTCTAAGGAGTTTCCAGCAAATAGCAGAATAATAACTATAGATTACTCTATAGCTCGGCAATGCCCTCCATTCATCCACTTGGCTGCAGTGTCCAAGACTTTTGTATTAATTTATTGTAATATTGATAATTTCCATTGTTTTCGGTATAGTTTACCAGTAGGAGAGTTAATATACTTCCGGATAGTACCTCGATCCCCACCAGTTACCCGAGAAAACTCAGTAATACTAGTGTAAGAAGCAGTTAATTCCGGATGAACTACATTTTCTGCTAGCAGGCCTACAGCGTAAGATTTGTGTGGCACTTCGGCAATAAGCTGCTGAAGATCCTGTAATGATAATGATAAATCATGTGGGTATTGATCCAACATTTGAGGTGTTAGAATAAATCGGCCCATAAGAAGTTTACCTGTAGTAAGACAACTGTTAACAGTGCTACGGTGAATGTGAAGAACATCACACGCATGTTGAATAGAACTAAAATGGAATAATAGCCCTTGTGTTAAAGTGTCGTAAACAAAGAACCCTGTACCACGCTCTTCACGTAACTTAATACGCATTACTTCAGACATAGGCTCATGGTAACCACTCATTCCTCCCGCGACTCGGTCAACATTTAAGTCAGGGTTAAGATGGTCAATCATAAATTGCTCAAACTGAAGAATAGTGGTAAAGTCAGATCCATGTGGTAAGATAAACAGTGTAAGAACTAGGTTGTCATATCCGTACTTGTGAAAGTATCGATAGACTCGACGTTCCTGAGTTCCAATGATAGAAGGCATGAAATAAGAACATACACGTGAGTAAAGGTTTACCGCACCACCTACATACATTGCACCTGTTACTTTATCTACGAATACATAAACCCCAGGTGTACCTTTACCATGTTCAGCAATAATATTACGATTATGGAAAGGATCGTCAATTACCACTTTACGGAGGTAGTGTGGGATATCTTTGTCTTTAAGGATTTCTTCAATAGATGAGCGTTTACTATTAAGTGATGGAATTACAATAAAGTTTATAGTATATAGAATAGCGTCTACGACAAGTCGCACAACGGTTGAATATACTAAATTAATACGGGGAGATGGATGAATAGTCTTTATTAAATTTACCATAAAGAAGATCATAAGTAAAGCGTGAGCTGTTACAATTACGTTGTATAATTGGTGGTTTCCATGTAAGTATTGTACTCCAGGTGAAGCTAGTTCCATACGGATAATAACACTGAAGGCTGTACCTAGCATTCCGCTAAATACTGCAAAGATTAGGTAAAGTGTACCAATATCTTTAGCATTTGTACTAAAAAGTCATCGTGTCATAATATAAAAAATTGAAAGTTTTTAGTCTGTTAGCATCTAATACGTAAACCAAACCCGTTAAAGACACGCATATCCAATTACGGCTATCTGCATCCTTTTGTAGTCCTATCTTTGTCACGAAAATTAGTAACTAAGAATATTGGATTACTAGGGCCTATCTACGATGGTCCTTATGTTTTCTCATTAGATATAAGGAACTAACATTAGAGATAACTCGGGATTTAACACTAAATAGACTACTTCATATGTTATATATTACAAAATAAAAATAACTTGTCTTCACCTATTCGTGTTCACCTATTTACCTTTAATCTCTTATATGTCACAAAAGGGGGAATATAATTAGCTGTTGGGGCCCCAGCAGAGGTGGGGGTATCATAGATACCCACCTGTGCTGGGGGGGATACTAACGACTTTGTTGGCTAATCCAAACTTTCATTGTAAATGCACCTAGTTTGTTTTTAGCTGTATGGCTGCTATAATCAACTGTACCATAATGGCCTTTAGCTGATGATCCAATACGTCCTGCTTGTACTGTTTGTCGTGGACCTGAACGTTGAGTTGTCAATCGTCCTGAGGTTTTCACTTTCACACCAGTGATATGTGATACTGGTTCTACTGAACTATCATCTGCTGAACCCTCTGAGACTATTGTAGGTAGAGTTCCTTTCACCATATCTAAGATACGATTGAATGAGTATTTACCTGCATTAGCAGCTAAGTATTGCGCAAAGATAGAACTGTCTAAAGCAGAATGGTTAAGACGTACTAGCCGTAACTCAACAGTCCGACCCCAGCACCGAGTTAGAGCATCACCTAGTGCAGCAATACTAACATTACTAATAGTATCTGTCGGCGCATAGTAAAATAGTTGTACGATAACTTTATCAGCGTTCACAGTAAATACGGGTTTACCTACAAATGAATTATACTTAGCAAAGAATGATTTGATAATTGATAAAGCTTGACGTTGCATTGACATAATGACCGTCCGATTGGCCTTATTAAACATGTATGTTGTTGTCATTGTTATAATATTTAGTAAATAAAGACAATACTAGGCATTTATATGCTGTGTTAAAAATGTAACCTTATTTTATAAGGGCTTGTATATTGAAATAATTCCAAAGAATAAGGCCTACCCTTATGGATAACAGGGCTTGAACCTGTGTTTTGTCCACCTCTCACTCCGTTTTATTGTGCCTGTTTGCAATGTTCTCCTCCCCCTTAATGGGTTTAACTTGTAGGTTTATTAACCTACAAGGGACAGGGAAAGGGAATAATAGATAATTCAGCACTACTACGGACCTTATACCGCTTTAGTTCAGGTCATTTTCAATATCAGATTAATTATCTTAGCAAGATGTGTTTTGCGTTGTGATACAGGTATATTAGCGGGAATTTAACTAATAAAATGTAAATTGTAAAGGGTCTAAGACCATATAGCTGAATATCATGCTTCAATTTTGGGTTTGATTATCACTTAACAGTAAATGTTTATAGAAACGACTCTGTAACATGAATAAACTACTAATATATCTTTCCAACTAATACGAGCTGTGGTTAGTAATATCTATATTCTTAAACTATCACAGTAAACGGTTACAGGTTATACATCACTAGACCAGTAGTAAGAATTGAACTTACGTTGCATCCATATGAGGGATGAGTTTTAACCACTAAACTATACTAGTTCAATGTCATTACAACTAATAACAATTAACTTGCGGACAATTACTGTAAATTAATGTTAATCTATAGACATAACATTACTAACCCTCTCTGTAAGGAGTGTTTTAACCACTAAACTAGCTATCTGCATAGTCTTTTTATGCATTATTATGACGCTAACCCTCTACGCAGAGGGGGAAGGGACGTTTTCTAACCAGCTGAACTGTATTGGCCATACCTTACTGAAGATCACTATAAGCCTAATTATGTGTTCACCACTCACCTCCTAAAGGCTTACCCCGGGCTCTAAAGAGTCCGGGGGGGATGACGAATGGACTGATAATGTTCTAGGAGTAATAATCACTATTGGTGTGCATAGGCAATAGGTGCGACCTTGATAACTATTGAACTTGTCAAGATATTATTTCTGTAAATAAACCACAGCTCTGGCTGTTTAATATGCAGTGTTCACCTAGGACTTTCCTGTGGCTATAGGCCATCAGTCCCGTGAACTTCAATAAGGGCGTTGCTAGAAGGTCAATTCTTAGAAGTTAACCCCTCTCCCCAGCTCTGGTGTTATAGATAACACCAGAGTGCTGGGGTGGGTATCCCTCAAGGTGGAATCCAGCAAGCTGGTTGCAGAACTGTAGTGTTTACTTAAAACAGTCTTGGTAGCGCGATGGGTATGTATGTCGTCGCCAAAATACGGCGATACAGTTACAATGTACCAAATAATGGGTCAACTCCCAGAATCGAACTGGGATCATTAGATCCACAAACTAATGTTCTACCGTTGAACTAAGCCAACCTTTAAATAATCGTGTATACTTATATACTTTATAAAGTCAAATAATAACTGCTCAGTTGTAACTGTAATTATAATGTTTGTCTCTTATGGTGTAAGAAAGGGGGATTTAATTGTTATATTATTCAGCAGCAGGTTCCCCTGCCACTCCTATATTTCGACTTCATCCAAATCAAGGTGAACTGCTAACAAGAATATCTACATTCTGATAGAATACATTGAAATACAATAAAGTATCCGTTTATATAAACATCATCTATGTGTATCATCAGGTTTCACAATCCAATCTCTTTCCAGATGTGACGAGTAATTAGTACATCCCGAGTGGTATTTTCACCGTGTCGCACTACTACACGATTACTCGCAATTCCTATTTCATATGGCCGATTGCAGGCCATAATTCGTGTAAGTTCATTTATTGATTAGCTCTATCTTACGATTTTGCATCACATTGTGGAACTTCGCGCAGCACATCGGCAGCCCTACACATAAGGGTCATGGGGACCTCTCTTAGCCCTACTCTATAAATATATAATTTATAAACTATTAAACACTAATTAATAGTAAGGATTGCGCATGTTAGCGGATCTAACCAAGCACCATAAGGCACATGCTGAAGAGGGTCATGTAGCACCTGTCATAAGTCATATAGACGAAGATTCAAGTGTAGGTAAGGTTATGCGCGGGTCATCGCATTAAGCGACATGCTTCACTGCGGGTTCTCGGGACCGTCTAATCATTTGGTGTTCTGTCGTGTGACTGTACTTCCCAGGCGGAGTGCTTATTGCGTTAGCTAAACATCTGATTAATTCTAAGACCAAGTGTTAGCACTCATCGTTTAGGGTGTAGACTACAAGGGTATCTAATCCTCTTTGCTCCCTACACTTTCATACCTCAGCGTCAATCACTAGCTGGCAACCTGCCTTCGCCATTAGTAGTCCTTTAAGTATCAAAGCATATCAGCGCTACTCTTAAAATACTGGTTGCCTCTATTGGATTCTAGTTTCAGGTACAATGAAATGAAACAGCCTACGTATCCTTTACGCCAATTCAAAACGAACAATGCTTGCCGTATCGGTCTAACCGAAACTTCTGGCACCGAAATTGGTTACGACTATTGGTACAACTGGTCATTATCCTGCTGTACTACATCTCTTAGACCTAAGTCTAAATGAGATTCTAGCTTTCGAGTTCAATCTTTCGATCAGTGACTACGATCCTTGACTGCTGCCTCTCTGATGAGAGTGTGGGGCTCTTCATCCTCCACTGTGGCCTTTAAGTCTTTCAACCTAGACTAAACGTCATCGTCTTGGTAGGCCATTACCCTACCAACTAACTGCTGTTAGCTAAGAGCATCTATAGGTGAATACGATTCTTTATATATAGTCTACTCAACTTCCTATAGGCAGCATCCTAACAATACTCACCGGTACGCCATGATTAATATGTAATCATTGACTTGCATGTCTAAAAAAGCTAGATAGCATTCGTTCGGGGCCATGATTAAGCCCTCAATAAGTTTTATAGTAAAAATACTATTTAGTATATCAACGCCCGATAATCGGTATGTGATAGTTCATGATACTTATGTTAGACCCTTTTTATAGATAACTTATTTTATTTATCTCTTATAAAATAATACTTATTTGTCTCTTATAGGTAAACCTATAAAAAGGTTATTAATACAAGAATAACGAATACAATAACTATAGTGTCAGTACTATCATCAGTAAGCTCATATACAGCTACACAATATTACTGTTAGTTCTCGTGATGGTAGGTATGAATCATTTATTTATTCATATAGATGACGCCCCCCCCGGGGGGAAATACACAGTGATTTATCATTGATCCTGCCTCTGGCTTTAAGGGAAGAATTTAAGAATCAGACAGAGTGGATACATTATACGATTGAATAACATGTGCTACTAACAGACTAATTATTATAAGTAATCAATAGACAAAGACAATTTAGCTACTATATATGTTTTTCTTCCCCCCACCGAATGCTGGGGTGGGCCAGCTATAGCTATAGCTATTATTACAACCATATAAATGTCGTAATTCGGAGGATTGGGAATCGAACCCAAAAGTTCTACAACCCAAATGCAGCGCCCGGCCATTAGGCTTTCCTCCGCACTCCTAATTACTATAGTTATTACGCAGTAATTGTCCTAAAAGATTTATTAAAGTCAGAATACTAACACCAGCATAGCTTAATTCCTCTATGATTAAGTAGGTAAACAATGTGGTATCATCAAGTTTAGCGACTCATTAGTATCACTCAGCTACACGTCTTGCAACGCTTACACATGTGACCTATCAAGGACGTGATCTGCATCCTGTCGCATTATAGCTTCTAAAGAACAGCTTCGATCTTATATGCTTTCAGATCTTATCCTTAACACATGTAGCTACTCTGCGGTACCATTATGGTGATTAAACCTAAACAATAGCAGATACACCAGAGATGTGCACCTGATGGTCCTTTCGTACTAACCAGATGTTCTTTGTATTCTATATTTCCCACCAGAAGATAGGGACCATACTGACTCACGTCGTATTGAACCCAACTCACGTACCACTTTAATCGACGAACAGTCGAACCCTTCCCAGCTTGTGCACCAGGAGGATGTGATGAGTCGACATCGAGGTGGCAAACAGCGCTTACGATATGAACTCTTTCGCGCTATTACCCTGTTATCCCTAGCGTAGCTTATCCGTTGAACGATAGCTGTACCATAACATACTATCGGTTCATTATGCCCTACTTACGTACCTGATTGACCTGTCAGTCTTTCAGTTTAGCACACTTACGCCATTATGCTGTTATAGATCGTACATGATCTCTTAGTCTCCGTCTAAGCTATGTGTACCTATTGGACCCCTCCGATATTCTGTTGGAGGGTACCGTCCCAGTAAAACTACCCATCAGACACGTTCCCCTATTTTAGGGTCAGTGCGCCTATGACGTGTTGAGGTCTTTCACTTGCGTCTAATCGACTACCTCATAACTGTGACAAATGATAGGCTACACAATATCTGACTATAGTAAAGCTGCATAGGGTCTCAAAGAACTCACCCTTAGGATGGAGAGTTCCTCGGACTATATCTTCATCCTTATTACTTTATTTAATCATAGATTAGTCTATTAAGGAGTCCACTTGTAGTCTCTGAGGCTATAAAAGCCTTCTGATAATCCATTGTTACATGATTTTAATTGTAACTACATATGTAGTATTAAATACATTAGGATATTCCAGAATAGAGTTGGAATGTTTATTATAAATTACTTTATAATCGGGGAGATTATTTTCCCGTCTAACTGGTGGTAAACCGCATCTGCACGGCTAATTCAATTTCACCGGACTCAAGCACAAGACAGCGAGGGCATCATTGTTCCATTCATGCAGGACCGTAATTGGCGGCCAAGGAATTTCGCTCATCCCACCTTAGGATCTGCCCCCCTCCCCACAGTAAAGGGAAGTATTAGTTAAGGCAGTAAAGTGGGTGGACTATATCATTGATCCATACCCTACTTACTTCGTTGTCGATTCATTAATGCTTGAATAGTACGAATCTTTTCTAACCCTTGAGAGGTCAAATGTTCACCATTACGCATCATAGCATGAACGATCTTGAAATTTGCATAGTCAATACTCTTGATACTGACTAGCGGATGAGTATCTAAGAATGGAAACAACTGAGATTCTAAATCATCTATACCGCGAATACGGTATTGACAAATTGAACCACCACTTGCTGTTACTTGACCCACTCCGTTAAAAAACGGAATGAATCGCTCCATTAATAGAATATCCTGCATATGTTGTGACACTGAAAACTGAAGTTGAACCTGTACACCTAAGCGCAAGGTACTATTCTTCTGAATTGCTACGTGAAAACAACCTTCTGCATCGATAAATCCTAGAACCCATTCAGGGTGTAAAGGTAACGTAAAAGCTTGACGTTGCATTGACATATTAGATTTGTTAAACATGTTATAGTCATTATTAATTAAATTGAAATTCACTTACTCTTTCAAGTAAGCATCTAGGGATTAAACTAGTCAATCCTGTGTTAAAAAAAAATGCATCTCTAGTATTCTAGAACTTAAGCACCGTAGTTTTGAGTTCTGAGTAATACATATTACTCATTACTTATCATACGTCAATTTATATAAGACGCTTACGGGTATTTCTCATCCAAATAAAGTATAGACCATACTACGTGTAGTCTCTGAGGTATTACTACCTACATATTCTACTCAATCCATTATTTGTGTATCCAATAGATTTGGCCAATAATGGAAAAGTAGTTCATGTATACAGTAGATTTCTATAACGTTTAAGTTATAGGGCAACATATTAATTATTTTTATAATTTCGCTACCTTAGGATCCTTATAGTTAAGACCGTCATTGATCAGTTCTTCAGGTTCAAAACATATGCTATTAACACATATCTCGTCACCATATCACCTGACATCGGACAGGAATCACAACCTATACAACCACTGTTAGTGTTAGCAGGCTGCTGTGTTTTAGGTAAACAGTTGCACCCTCCAATTCTGTGTCACCCTTGTATACTTTAATACAAAGGTATCTCTTCTTGTCGAACGTACGAGATCAGTTTGCCGAGTTCCTTATGCTTGATTAGTCCGTCACCTTAGTATACTCTACCCGAGAACCTGTGTCGGTTTAAGGTACGGTAGTTACCTTTCTGCATAGCAGGAAAAGGTAGTCATATTATTTTCTTGGACCAAATCGATGGCCGTTCTATGATATAATCATCGAGATGTCGCATTGGCTAATCCCTTAGATACCGCTGATCACTCCCCCAACCACCCCAGCAGAGTGTGCTGGGGGGAGGGAAGTTTCCCGGCAAAGCCGGGCGTGATAACCTGAGGAAGTCTAACTTGCCCTCAGAAACCTTTCTCTTACGGTGTGAATGATTAAACATTCATTTATGTTACTCATGCCAGCATCCTCACTCCAGTTACCTCCAAATAATAAAATACTACCCTTCATCAGTACTGGACGCTCCGCTACCTATTAAATCCTATTCTCTCTCCCCCTCACTCTTGCAGAGTTCCGGGAAGACAATGGTTTAATAAAGTCTTCCCCACCACTGGTGGGGGGTGAGCAGGTAAGACTTATACAATGGTATTGGTGTATTAATTAAGACCCGGTATATCTTCGGCGCACACGACCTAGACCACTGAGCTGTTACGCTTTCTTTAAATGATGGACGCTTCCAATCCCACATAATGGCTGTTTCAGGTAATGCACTTCCTTAATTTCACTTGTTAATATCTTAGGGACCTTAACACATTGTCTGGGCTGTTTCCCTCTCGTCGCAAGACCTTATCACCTTACGACTCACTGCCGGTATAAACATATAATCATTCCGAGGTTAACTAAGCCAGATAGGACTTTCACATCCCCCTGGTCGACCTGATTGCTCAGATATCTTAATCAGTGCTGTACCTACTATATGTATTTGACCAACGCTGCACTGCAATGCATTTCGCGGAGAACCAGCTATAACGCCGTTAGATTAGCATTTCACTCCAAACCACATGTCATCAAAGTACGATGCAACGTACAATTGTTCGGGCCTATATCCCTGCACATGGCTAGATCACGGCGTTTCGGGTCTTTAAATACATACTTAACCCATACGCTACTTTCGTATAATATAGTTGCTTTCGCTAGGGCTATAAACCTTGCATATACTTAAAAGTTGCTGACCCATTATGCAAAAGGTACGACATTACAAGTTAATGCTCTGTCTGCTTATAGGATTGCTAGTTCAGGCTCTATTTCACCAGTCATCGACTTGCTTTTAAACTTTCCTTCACAGTACTCTTCACTATCGCTAAATGTATCGTACTTAGCCTTGGAGGATGGTGCCCCCGTATTCGGGCAGGTTTAATGCCGCCCTACTCACCCAAAGTTACAGTCTTTCATGTATCATTGGCTAGTTGCGTCAGATAGTATGTTCACAGGGCTATCACCTTCTATGGTACACCTTTTGTGTATTATTCTTTCCAGAATATTAAATATACATAACTTTCGCTAGGCTATCCTGCGTTCGCTCGCCGCTACTGACAGGGTCTCGGTTGATTTCCTTTCCTAGGCCTACTACGATGTTTCGGTTCGGCCCGTAGTATAATATTGGTTTCCCGTAAGATTGTACCAGTTTTTAGATACTGATACTTTTAGTGTTTCCACTTCTTTTCTGATACATTTGCTAGTCATCCCTAACAATCCCTTTAGTTACTTGATGATATTCCCACATTGTTATCGATCCTTATGATAAGGTAAATTTTTGTTTTGTCACTTATATAATTTTATCGTAAATCTGTCTATTATAAATAATTCGTTGTTTGTCTCTTATAGCTACTTTAACAAAAAGACCTAATTTGTATCTTATAATACTCTATAACATAGTAGAACATCGCATGAAAGGGGTTTAATTAAAGAGATTGTGTAGTTTTTGGCTCAGTAGCGATATCCAGCAGAGTGTTCTCCACGATACCGATTACGGGTACAATAACTAAGAATCAACCAAAGTAGAATGCCGTTGAGATAGCACCCACTGTAATAAATGGCTCCTCTACGTGTTGACTACCAATGTACATTAATACAAAGAAGTTTGACACGAATAGCCAGAAAGCTCATCGCATTAATGGTCGGAATTGTGATCCTCGTACACGTGATGTATCTACGATTGGCATTGCCAATAATATCAGTAATGAACTGAACATTGCAAGTACTCCTAGCAATTTGTTAGGAATAGATCGTAAGATGGCGTAGTATGGAAGAAGGTCGAAATGACCCATAACATTAAATATTAGAATTAACATACCTTGCACTATATTTCTATAGTGACACTTTGTAGTACATACTAGGCACCATATATGGGACTACTAATGAACGTAGATGTGGCATGCTGGCCTCATGTACATAAATCCGAGGACCTGACACATGAGAATGTATTGTCACAGTTAGTCCCATCGCAGTAAGCGCAGCAACTAAAAGTTTAACATCTGCGGTAGAGAAAGCGTAAACACTAAGATGTAAACCTTTATTGTGTTTAGAACCATCACCCATAATCCAATGGGCCAATCCGCAGGGCGTCAATAGCTCTGCAATGTTGCTGGGTACAACTTTAGTACCATTTAGGTAGAATAATGTATGTAACGCAGTGAAACAAGGTAGTCCCATTGTAGAAATAGAAACTTTACTGTAAATAGCCCCCGTAGTAGTATGTACAAACTCTTTCACTACTGCTCCTAAGGCAATAGCTGTTGGAGTCATAAACGGAATACAAAGACTAAATACAAGATTAAAATACTCTCGTTTATTGTCCTTACCGGACTGTGCAAAGAGAAATCGAGCGTTGCTGTTACCACGTCGTTGAAGACAGCCGTCACTAAGCATTATACCAATGAATGCGTCAAAGGTAGTTCCTGTTAGGGGGATGTTGGCACGCTCAGTTTGTGTTAGACGTTTTACAGCTGAACTGTAAAGAACTAGGGTACTAATAATTAATGTTAGAAAGTCAATACGGACTATATCTTCACTGAACCGGTTTTATACCAGGGTGTACAGTGAATAGCGTGTAGTCTCTAAGATGTTAAATCTGCTGGTTCTACCACTTTACGGTACTACTTTCCCCCCCCTGCCCCCCTCTCAGAGGAGAGGGGTTTAACTGGTAGCGTGGCTCTTTGAGCCACCTACCTGTGCCGGGGTGGGCCTATTTAAAAAGGAGGCCAATAAAGAGGCGTTGTACGTGTTGTAACTACTTAGAGTAACGTAATCATCTAGTCCCAGCATATAGCTATTTTTTATTCCAAATAATGTATTATTAAAAGCACATTATTGGACGAATGACACTTTCCTTGATCATTCAGGTACAATTGATGGAGGTGTTTGCATTGGGTTAGCAGGAATGTAGTTATCACTATGTCCAAGGTAGTTAGGTGCGTAGAATACCATCACCCCAAGTACTAGTAAGAATAAGAATACTGTCACTAGATCTTTGAATGTGAAGTATGGGTGGAATGGTAATCGATCCGTGTTACCTGATACTCCTAGTGGGTTACTTGAACCATGCTCGTGTAGTGCTAATAAGTGCATTGCAGCTAAAGCAGCCAAGATAAATGGTAATAAGTAGTGTAATGAGAAGAATCGGTTAAGAGTAGCATTGTTTACACTAAAACCTCCTCCTTGTGTCTACCATGTGTGTACATTCTGTACGGTCCCACCCTGCACCAGTGCGGGGGGGAAGTAGACCTAGAGTATATCATCTATTAATAACATAAAGTTATCATAGTGTTTCGTGTACTCGTTGAAGTATAGTATACTTGCGAATGACATTCGGCATCAGAATTGTTACTATTGCTTAGTACCTGATTCCTAATAATTACTTTTCGCATAGAGAAACATTTGTTTGTCCAAGGGGTTACAGATAATTAAAATTGTAAGTTGCTATACCGAGAACTAGCACGTAATTGTGCTAATCACTCATTGTATTGAATGGCTTTGTGCCCCATCAATGTGTTATACTTAGAGAAAAATTTAACTACAGTCTGAATATCTTTCACAGATGATACAGAGAACTGTGAAAAGCTACCATCTACAGTTTGGATCTTCCGGTTCGTGTTAAATACTAATTTGAATGACTCAAATAGTGTAATGTGTAAACGTTGTTTTAACTGGAAACAGGCATCCATATTCGATTTGATAAAGAATGACCCTTCCGCAATTGTGAATCCTACAATTCAATACATAAAGAAGGATAACTCTAAGTACCCGGCAGCCAGTAAAGGAAGAGGTTGTACTGAAATTGGGATTAGTGTTGGAATTAAATCAAACTTAGTAATGCTATTCAACATTACCCACATTGCCAAGTCGAATTGTGCCCGTCGCACAGTTGTTAAAAAGAAGATACGGTGATGCGCAAACAGAGGAAAAAGAAGTTCTTGTAACTCTGTTCGACTAAAAATTAGTTTGATAGTCTTGCTGCCATCTTTGTTTAAGTATGGTCCAGCGATACGCCCGAACCCTAGAGTGTCACAGATATGACGCAACATAGGTTCGTCACGAATATCCAACGAAATTGTAAGTAAGATCCCAATGTACCCTTTAGCAGTACGTGTAATAGCAATATATCCGTCACCATCAATGATACCTGCTAGTGTAGCAAGAAATGAGAAAGGAATATTAAGATATTTAGACTTATCTGCAATAGGTTTTTGTCCACGAAGAGCACGGAAGTTAATATATCCAATGGTAGGAAGAATGATTGATGTACCTAGTAAACATAATACTAGAGTGATGGGGTCTTTGATAGCGTATACATTATAATTAGATGTGGAGTTGTTTGAGACAAATTGCACGAAATCAGTTCCAATTCATGGGATAGCTGACAGTAGGTTAGTAATAACAGTTGCCAAGCTTTCAATCATAGTATCATACTCATTTATGAGTAGGGAGTCTATCCCGTTATTCTGAATACATGACCCTGTATTTATAGACTAATCAAAGAAATAGTATACCTATAAACCTTGTGATAACAAAGGGTATTGTTATGAAAGCTCCGACTGTACATTAAGCATGTAGATAAATCTAAATACCCACCGATGGACCAGTCTGTAGCGATCTACTTTCTCCATAATCCAACTTAGATTGAAGACAAGAAAGTAAGCCGACGGTCTGGATCCGAATTAAGATCTTTGACCGTTTTCATCAGTGTTGCTTTACTAGTATCACATATAGTGTGTGTGAACTAAGAAACTAGTAAAACTATGCAAATTTGCTAGTAGTATTATTGACTATCGTGCTGTCTCTCCTAATTTGTATAACATTGAAGGTACAAAGTAGGGTGTTACAATTGAGCGGACTAATGGCATTGATTCACTTCAGATGTAGATATGATATTGGTTTGGTACCCCAGTCTTTTGAACTGTGGCTTTAATATCATATAATTGTGTAAGAATTAACGCAAGCCGTGAAGTGTCCTCGAATGTGAATGAGTTAGTTGCAAGTTTAAGACCGTTACCTACCCGCCCACCATCATCCATAATCCAAATAGCTAACGCTAGAGGAGTTAAATATTCAGCAATGTTTGCTGGCACATGTTTTATATTGTTAGTATACCAATCTGTGTAAATTGAATTTCAACTAGAGTAAGTGAATGTATGGAATCGAATAATTTGACGGATTTTACCGCCTACACCTAGTCGTTGCGTAATAGCAGGAATTGAAGGTGTACAGTACCCATAGGTAGACACTTGCGCATGCAGCCAGACTAGGTATTCAGAGTGAATGGCCTCTTGATAGAAAGACACACGTGTCCCTAAATCTCGAAGCTCAGCATGAGCATCTCCTAATAAAGCACCGTAAATAATCGATAGGATATCACTGTTGTGTGGCCCGACACGTAGATTAGAAGGTATACGTGTAGCAATTTTACCTTTAGTTCGCCCAACTAAAACAATTGTAATTAAGACCAAGAAGGATAGTAAAATAGTACTAGCTAGTTTACATGTGGGGCTAATTAGGTAACCCCAAAGTGACATTTGCCCGTATGGTAAAACATACATACTCCTCTGGTTATTAATATGGGTGTGAGCCCTGATTTCAGTATTAATAGCAGTTGTACCTACTCAACTAACTAATCCCTGTTTATAACATTTCTAGTTAGTGTCTTCGTAGGCCTTGAAGGATATTTCACCTAGGAGTCCGACTGTACATTAAGCAGCATTTCAGCCACCCATAATTGACCCAGTCTGTAGCGATCGTATATACAACCGACGGTCTGAGGAACTGAATATTCCCTTTAACCGTTTTCAATTATGTAGCCAGATAGTCTGTCTATATGACTATCCAATATCCCTGTCAGGACATTCTACTAATCTCTGTACCCTTTTCTCTATAAAGATTAAGTAAGGGGATTTAATAGGACTATGATTATGAATTGACTTTACCAAGCCGTTTGATGAGCCATTTCCGTTTAATGACTCCATTACTTTGTAGAGCACGACGTACTGTTTTTTCATTGCATCCTACGTAGTCAGAAACTACTGGAATAGTACGTAGAGTGATATGGTTACTCCCATCTGCCAGTGGAGCACCGCTTGCAAGGCTAATATTAAATAGTTCAGCTTTAGCCGAATTAGCAGAAACTAATGCTTTAGTGGCATCTGTCATAGGATCTCGTGCAAGAGATGCGGCAGTAATTCGGGCCACGGTAATAGGAGATAATTTCTTACCCCCGGTTAAGAGCTCCAATAGCCTCACGCCGTTCCGATGAATAGTTAGCACTCATTAGTGCTTTAGTCTCGGCTGTGTGTTTCACACCGAATGTGTTCCCAGCTTTGGGTGCCACATTGTAAGCTGGACTTAGCGATTGAAGAAATGAACCCTCAAGATATAATAACGCGGTGTTATCCTCGTCAGTAATAGTGTCTGATAATGTATCCAGTACGATAAAGGCAAAGTTATCTAAGCCATACTGAGTAACTGCAGCAGCTACAGGTTTGCTTCCGGTCCCACCGAATAGATGTTTGTGGAAACGATTTCCAATACGGTTAGTAATACCACTACCCACGTACATGTCACCAGTCACTAAATTAACAATAAGGTATACACCCGCTAGTGGTCGAACAGCACTTTGTACAACAGTTTTCACTCCTGGTAAGTGTAGGTTCTCTCAAACACCCATAGGTGTGATATTATGTTTTCGAAGAATAGCGGATAATTTGGGAGAGCAAATGGTAGGTAAGACAGATAATTGAAAGGTAAAGTCTGATTCTAATAATCATTTTGGGCTGTGTGAATAACCCAGGAACGCCGTTGCCATCATAAGTACTAGAATAATAACCCCAATAGACCATAGTAATACTCGAGGTGATCGGTATGAACCGTAGTATAGACCTCGACCAATGTGTAGGTATACGAAGATGAAGAAGAATGAAGCTACATTAGCGTGAAGGTACCGGATTAACCATCCGTAGTGTACATCTCGCATGATATGCTCTACACTAACAAAGGCTAAATCAATGTTAGGGGTATAGTGCATTGCTAATGTAATTCCTGTTACAATTTGGATAACTAAGCAAGCTCCTAGTAATGATCCAAAGTTTCACATATATGAAATACTAGCAGGTTGAGGTGAATCAACCATGTAGCTATTCATAAGTCCTAAAATAGGATGTGATTTAAGAATTCGCATAATAATTTAAAATGCGCACACTATATAATGATTAGCTGCCTATTAACTAATGCAAATACATAGTGGTGTCCAAATTAATGGACGTGGGTCAGACATCCACGTGTGTGTTTTATAGTATAATTAATCTCTCATATGAGGCAAAGTTTACAAAGTTGTAGACTTTTAAGGATGGGGTCTCTATTCACTGAATCAAGTAAGGCATTTCTCTATCAGATGAGGTCCTAACTAGGCACTATGATATTTGACTTCCATGAGTACGTAATTAGTAAGGTTAACAAAAGTAACTTATGAAGCAATGATAAGTTACTTATATACTCTTGTCATTTATAAGAGGTTAACTCAACTCAACTAAACTCAACTAAACTCAACTCAATTCAACTAAACTCAACTAGACTAAACTCAACTCAACTTAATTTAACCCAACTCAATATTAGGGTGGCGTCAATGACTTTACGGTTTCACACTTTACGGTTTCACACTTTACGGTCTCACACTTTATCTCACTTATAAATGTTATTATTCCCAAGTGTCAGGTAAGATTATGTTCAATTATCGTCACCATCCTTCTGTTAATGGGAATTATACGATACTTGGTTCTATTCGACCTACCATTTGTGATGAAATCTACACTATGTAAACTAAGTACATAGCATATTATACTATACATGTATATTAGGTATTTAGTGATAAATGTTTATTAGAGCCAATTACAACAAAATCCAACACATTAAGAGATATAGTAACATTAGAAGTAGGATAAATCAAAACTACCAATCAAAGTTAAACTCATAGAGCTAGAAGCTATTCTTATATGCTAATATAAGAGACTTATATGCTTACATTTCTGTAACCTATTTTTATCATATATTTTATTTAGATGGTCCTCGTCTTACTCGGACTCTCTCTAATGGGAGAGAAAGTTGTGTGTAAAGGGGAAATTATTAGTGTTGTGTTGTTTCAATAACCTCGCGGTGAATTGAAGAGCGGTGATCAGTAAACTTAAGTGCACCTTTTCCAAACTCATATACGAAACCTACAGTTAATAGTACTAAGAAAATTGTAGCGATTCAGAATCCATATGTTGTAACTTGGTATAGCGTTACTGCTAAAGGATATAATACTGCGATTTCAAGATCGAAGATCAGGAACAAAATACCTACAAGGTAGTATTGTACAGCAAATGGAGCACGTACCTGTCCGTAAATTGGGTTAAACCCACACTCATATGGGGTAACTTTCTCTGTATCCGGCCGGTGCACAGCTAATAACACATTAAGTGCTAATAAAATAGCTACCAGAATAGGAACAAAGAATAATAAAACGATCATTGTCATTAGTAACCATAGATAGACATAGCCATTAATTGTGTGCTATTTAAGATTAATGATGGTTGTAATACAAATAGTACAATAAATAGTGTTAATACAGCTATTACGTAACTATGTGTACTTGTTAACACTGCAGTTGTTTGACTAGATGTCCCTGCAGCAGGTTGGTCAAAGTATAGCACACGAACTACACGTAAGTAGTAGGCTGCACTTACTACACTAGCTAAAATAGCAACTAGTGAAATGAAGTAGTATCCGTTATGGATAGCTGTGTATAGAACAGCATATTTGGCAAAGAATCCCATTAGAGGTGGAATCAAGATTGTACTGTTATATATATATCAACTGATAAGGGTATATTAATGTTTATAAAACATTTTACGAATATGTTCTTGTTGAGTATACATCGTATTATTCATGCTCAAGTCTTTCAACTCAAGTAGCATAGTATTACCGTCAAAAATTTTATGTTCTTTGGTATTTCCTAACTGTAGAATACGTGCATAAACTGGAGGACAAGCATATTTGTAAGTAAATAATGGATACTGAAGAAGGTAAGATATCATAGCATAGTTAGATGTGTACTTGGCAGTACGAACAAGATACCCTAATTCACGTTTACCGTTTGGATGCATACGATCTATAATCATAACACTAGCATCAAATAATTGAGCAATCGCTGTCATAATACTTAGATATGATGTACCTCAAATAGAATCTCGGTGATATGTCTGACGTTGTGAAATACGTAAGTGATATACCAGTGAAATAGGAATATTAACTGCATTAAGACCTCAATTGAAATAGAATGAACAATCCGCGTCCAGTAGACCGGCTAACCAGGCGTTAGACGCTAAAGGCGAAGTGTCCAAAGGAAACTTACTAATACTGCTGCCATATGTTGCATTACACCAACTAATTAATCGGTAAAGTGCTTCGATCTTAGGAGTACGCATATATCCATTAATCAATGAGATCAGAAGAAATAAGTTACGACCTCGAACATGTAAATGACAGCTGTTACCCCGATATTGAATAAAACCACCTATTAAAGTCTGAATAGTTAAAGCAAGTGGTAAATCCTTAATCGAAAAAGTGATAGATATTGAACCGTAGTTAATAGACCCACTTGGACTACGTGGGTTGTTTGGCACATAGATATCACCATCACCTTCAATTAATCCAGCTAAATAAGCACCTAATCGACCCCGTGGTAACGTTGTAAGAGCAAGATTATTGCGCGGCAATAGCCCAATCCCTAAAGATGAACATAGAGTGCTAAAAAGTAGTGTCTCAGCGGTGTCCATTATATCCATTTGTGTAAACATTATTTGAATCAGTTGTCAATAATAAATTACAACCTGGACTATATCTTCATTAGCAAAAATTTGTAATGTATTAGTAATAGTCTCTGAGCATTTAAGCTGCTGGTAAGAAAACACGCACATTGTAACTAATCTAGTAGAGCGATACTTTATATCTTCCAGCATATATTAATATATGAGTCAGGCATTCTTTTTAACCTGACATTGAGAATAGACAGATAATCATACTTAGAGCTAAAATAGGATTTTGTCGGAACTGTCCGGCTAATTGTGAAATAAATTGTACATCACTGTTTTGCCCTGCTGATGACCCATTACTATGAATTAAGTAACCAAATGCTAATAGAATAAAGAATGAGTTTAGACTAGTTAGACTGTATTGGATTAAATAGAATAAAAATGCATCAATAGACTCTTGTCCACTAACAGCAAGTGCTAGTAACATGAAACCTACGTGAGATATAGTACTGTAAGCTAATAATCGTTTAATACGGAATTGTGCTAATCCAACTACTGTACCAATAATTAATGATAGTAGTGAACAAACTAATAATAGAGCTTGCCATACATTCACTGTTATATCACCAAATGATAGGCCTAGACCATCAGTTAATGAATGTAATGTTAATAATAGAATAAAAATAGAGATTTTAGGCATTACAGCCAGCCAAGTTGTAACAATAGTAGGTACACCATCGTAAACATCAGGCGCTCAATTGTGGAAAGGACTTGCTGCGATTTTGAATAGGAAACCAACAGTCATAATAACTAAACCAAGAATTATTCCTTGTGTTACACTATCTGTTGATGTTACTGAAACCAGACTACTAATAGCATCAAGGTTAGTTAACCCTGTGTATGCATAGATAAGACTTGATCCTAATAGAATAAATGCTGAAGATAAGGCACCTAATAAGAAGTACTTAAGACCAGCGGCTGTAGCAGATTCGTTGTTACGGTAAAGGGCAGCAAGAATATATACAGCAAAACTTTGTAACTCAATAGCTAGGTATAATGACACTAAATCGGTACTAGATACTAAGAATGAGGCACCAATCGTAGTGAATACAACAATCATTGGATATTCAGCAATAGTTGGTCGAACAGAGTCACCTGTTAGGTTAGACGTGTTGACTGATGATGCTCATGGTAGAAGGATTAATCCTCCAACCACAAAGATAAACGTCTCAATTGCCATAGAAACAGTGCTAACATGGAATAGTCCACTATAAAGACTCACCCCTGAACCTAATGTTGTAACGTAATATGCATTAAACGACAAGGCAGCAGCGAAAAAGAATGTTATAGAGGTCACACGGGTCAGCTGCACGGGTGATATATTTGAAGAAGAAAGCGGTATCGCAATTAACAGAGATAATAATGAAATAACTAGCATTACACATCCTACAGAGGTTCTTCTTTCATCTCTCATCTATCATATCATATCTCATCTCTCATCTCTCATCTATCATCTACCATATTTCACCACCTTCCCGGTAGGGGGATGGGATGGTTTGTTAATAAACCATCGGAGGTATGCTGGAGGTGGACCTATAGCAGGCCGTATTCTATTTCTTAATAAATACGCAAGGTCAGAATTGCTTATCAACTGATGAAGGAATAACCTTCCCTTTATTTGTTATGAAAGCCGTACAACTATAATAATACGTGAGGCAGATAAATGTATTTGTCCTGATGAATACGCAAGATCAGAATTGAACTGATGAGAACTATTTGGAAGATAGCTATGTTACCACTACATCACATGCGCAATCTTAGTTTATTGTCATACTTATAGTAACTATATGAGTAAGGGGAATGGTATATAGTATATTTTATTAAATTATTCCCGTAATGAATACGTGTACCCATTAAGAGGAATACCTGACTTAATACGTCGCAAAATGGTTTTCTGTGATACGTTTAAACCTTTAGTCTCAGCTAATCAAGTTCGTGCAGAACGGACGTTAGGAAAACTTAACTGTTCACCATCAATATAATTAATAGTAATAGCAGAGGAAGTTGAAGGAGGACGACCTCGTGTATTACAAACTTTTGGTTGCTTACTAAAGCTTTAACCTCTATAGGTGTAAGAGTGTAAGAGTGTTAACAAACTCAACATGTGAAGGGTCTAACGGAATCCGTGTAAATAAGAACATGTTTAGATAGAGTGTATTGTTTAAATAAGTTTTCCAATAAATGACCACTTAATCCTGTTCCAGCTAATGCACTCTGCCCTTTACTAATTACATGATATGCAGATGTAGATGCAAAAACATATACTAGGATACTATAAACATACATATAAACTGGGGTACTTTGGGTTAAAGAGTTAGACTCGGCTACTAATAGACCACCGGATGATGAAGACACTACAAGTAAACTGTTGTTATTAGGAAAGTTTTCACGTAAAGAATTCTGCATTTCTGTAAAATGTAATATTGCTCAAGGACTAACATGAAACGCTGCTCACGGTATCCTTCAGGTTATACGTAAAAATAAATAACAAAATTGTCAATACCGCTATTAACAATATTCTGCAGTACTGGTCGTAATTTATTAGATATACTGAAAGTAAGATAATCTCGGATTCGTTCTCCCAGCGAATTACTACTTCCGAAATAGTGTGATTTTGTTAGTAGATTTACTAAGCAATACACACCCATTACACTACTATAGCTAGGTGCCTCTAGTAATGGTTTTACTAGCCGAATAGCTTTCACAGTCTTAAGTAGCTCTAGTTCTTCTTCTGTAACATAAATACCCTTATGTGCTAGTACTTTGTTAATGTCCTCAGCAGTAATAGGTTTACCGCTACTGACAATACGCTTAGCTAGTACATGTGGGTTAGTAGTTTCCTGCCCAGTACCCTTAGCGTTTATACTGTCCCAAAATGTAGGAAGTGTGGATAAAGCTTGACGTTGCATGACATAATGACCGCCCGTTTAACCTTGATAAACATGTATGTTGTAGTCATAATATAATATTTAGTATAAAAGACAATACTAGGCATTTAGTGTATCAGTTACCTATGACATAGGTACATACTATGCTGTGTTAAAAATGTAGGCTATTTTTAATAGTCCAAAGTGCACACTGTAATTAATGCCCATGATAGGCTAACCACAACAGGACTGCCTACCAGCCAGTATTCCGTTAATAAGGCTTAACGTGTTTTACCTGTTAAACTATGTAGTTTATTTACTTGTCTGTGTCAGTTTATCTTCCTTGGAAGGGGGGGAGGGGGACACTGATGAAAGTAATTTGGAAGAGAGCCATGTTACCACTACACCACATGTGCTAGTTTATACTAGCCACTAGATTATTTAAGAAATACACTCTACAGGACTCGAACCTATACTCTACTAATCCGAAGTTAGCCGCGTTACCAATTACGCCAAAAGTGCGCTATGGGTCTTTTACTGTGTTTATAATTCTACACCCTTATAGTTTATTACAAGATTTATAAGAGGGGATATAAATTGTCACATGGGTCTTATAAGGATCAGTGTGGGACCATAGTTTAACGGTTAGAACATGCGACCGATAATTGCATAGTGGTGGTTCGATTCCCCCTGGTCCTATGATAAAATCTTTTAGTTTTATATATAAGAGATAAAGTAGTTTATATAAAAAGATATATAGAGATAGAACTTAAAGTTTTTATATAAGAGATAAATAGGATTTAAAGTAGTTATTAATAAAATAATTCCTCTTCAGAGATGTAGTTCTACAAGTAGTGGGACTTGAACCCACACGGTTGGACACCACAGTTTCCTAAGAACTGCCTGGCTACCATTTCAGCATACTTGCCGTTGTAATGGTAAACGATATTAATAAGAAAGGGGACTGTAATATGTTGTGAATAGAATATACTATGAGTATAGTAATAGGAAACTCATCATTAGAGCGAATAACCCTGTAGCCTCTGATAGAGCGAACCCTAAAATAGCGTATGAGAATAATTGAGGTCGTAGAGCAGGGTTACGTGCTGTAGCAGTGATTAGACCACTGAATACAACTCCGATTCCAACTCCAGCACCTGCTAATCCAATAGTAGCAAGTCCTGAACCAATGTATTTTGCAGCTTGTAGCATGATTATAAATATTAATTAACCTTGTCACGCCGAACAACGCCATGGGTTACCCGATGGTTAGGTGTAAAGCAGACATAGTTCTAGGATACGGCAGAGGTCGAGGCTCCTAGGCATATACTTGCTGTTACTTATAATAATATCGTATAAGATTAATTAGCTAAGTGTCTTATAGCAAATATGATATGATATGATATGATATGATATTAGATAGGCATTACACATATAAGGGACAGCTGTCAAATCGCTTAACTGCTTTTCTCTTATCTTGAATTATATGATTTCTAAAAGTAAGCATCCTATTCCAGTTACCATAAAACAAATAAAATACTTCTATTATTTACAATTCTATTTATTCTAGTATGATTAATCTTTACGTACCAGGCTGTAAAATCAGACTTTATTTATCCTACTGAACCTATTTTCTGATACTTGAGTCTATCCCTATACATGTACTTACGTATTATCATTCACTTTAATATACCCTTAGTATAAACTAATTATTCAGAACTCTATATTAATCTAAATGGATATAACATAACATAAAGAGTTCTAGTTTGGTATTGGGCCAATCTATCCTTTAAAGAGATATTAGTGCTTTATCTCTTTTATTCACATAATCTATTTCAGTAGCAATTCATTTTATAATAAACTCTTTTACCTTAGTTCTAAAGTAGACTTAGGTCACATGTGTTATGTATCTCTCTTATAAACGCTGAAAAAGTCCTTAAATATGTTTACTAATAGTTTACTATTATAGATTAAAGGTCTTATTTTGTGATCTAACACTCATTACTTGTACCTAGCCGATGATCTATCGGACTAAAGTCCTCATACATACCCAAGGAGATGGTTAATAAGCGAGTATACTTATCAACAACATGTGCTATTCTTCTTTTCCATTTCCACTAACCTTAACGGTAACGTGCCATATGGGTACACACTAACAATCTCAATTTCAGTGTCTAATTTTAGTCTCATTTTAATTGGGCATTCACTTCTTCTCTATATTTTGTTGCTACTTCCACAGAGGTCTTCTTTAATATATATACTTAGTTTATTAAAGAGGCCTATTACTTCCATTAACTATTACTAGTTTATTGAAAGATATCTTATTCGTTAATTTACTGTATTGTATTTTATATAAATATTCTCCTTACTATTTAAGAACTTAACTATGTAATAGGGTCTTTAACCAGAACCATTGTATAAATAGGTATAACAAGCGTTAATTACTATAAAAATTTAATAAGGTATAAGAGACAAAGAGGTTGTATATAATAACAAAGGTATAAGAAAAAATATATACCAATTTACCTATCTACCTATATACCAATTTACCTATCTACCTATTTACCTATTTATTATATAAGGGACAGTTGTCAATACTCTGTGTGCATTTTTTAATAATAAATGCCGTGTTATATCTAGATTCTTTAATAGGATTTATATCACCACAATCTTAAACGTATTGCTTTAGCTTAGCTAAAACACAGATAACTATTCCAGTAGCAACTATAATATAAATAAAACATGACAATATTTCTTATTTTCGTACTATCATTCATCAGTGCTAATGTATTATTAGCGAAATTTAACAAATCTGGTTACACAGGCTATAGTATTATTCTGATTCCTTTCATTGTGTTGTCTCTTTACTCAGTAGCAGCGTTATACTTTGACATTTCACTATTAGAAATTCTTTATTGTGCAGACAGTGCTTCACGGGAACTAAGTGGAGTAGGTAGTGGTAGCCCTTTTGGTTCATCTACAGGAGCTGCAGGTTCAGCATCTACATCAGTAGAGGGTACAATGTCCAAATTCACTTCTATTGTTTTAGACTCATTAGCGTTACTATTACAGTCCTCAATTATCCCCTTATTAACTGCAGCTATTGCTCTAGTGTCTATTGGTTATGCACTTAACCATAGTACTCTACTAATGGAGAATAACCAAAGCGATTTTGTTCAGTATGCGGACCAAACTACTATTGCTGAAACTGTTTTCCGACATGGGGAACTACTACAGGCACTACTTTCATTTAATCTTATGTTGGTTCTTGTATCATTTTTTATTATTTACCTGCGATACAGTAAGGTATCGTCGAAAGTTATCTTGTCCCGTGTTAATACTGGCTGGTCCGGTAAATACTCTCAGCTTTTAGACACTCTGATTAGCTGGTCCAACAAATGATTTCCTTATTTAGTTTTATGTACTTCAATTGTATGCTCACATACTCTGTGGTATCTAGTTTCACATCCTATTGCAACACTTATTAATCCCCTTTAGTTAAACTATATACCTAAGCTTACAAATTCTAGAGTTTAGTTAACTTTATTGCACTTTTTAAACGTTAGTATTTTATTTACCTTTCTTTAATAGATATATGTTAATAGTCTTATCAATGTGAATTTGCTTGCATCTAATGATTTACTTGTACCTAGCCGATGATCAATCGGACTAGAGTCATCACACGCTTCTCTCCACGGAATGGTAAAGAACGAGTAGGCTTATCCAAATATGCCCTATTTCTTTACCATTTTTGTTAACCTTAACGGTACGTGCCATATGGGTACACTTTAACTACATCAATCTCCGTGTCTAATTTAATCTCATTTTAATTATGCACTCACTTCTTCTCATATCTACTGCATCGACAAAGATCCCTTTAATATCTTAACATAGTATGTGTTTTTTATTGAAAAAGTCTACACCTTTCATTAACTATTTGTGGTTTATCTAAGGTCCTTTTTATTCATTAACTATTTATAGTCTTCTTTATACAAAACTCACTTTTAACCCCTTTTCCTATTTATTTATTTTAACACTCATCTAATGGCCTAGTAATAAGGTCCTTAATTAAAGACCAGCGTATACAAATAAATACAACAAATACCAGTAATATGAGATTATTTTAAATTAAAAGTGACTAAAATAACATAATTTAACATAACGTAGCACAACATGACATAATTTATCATAGATAAGAGACGAAGAGGTTGTATGTAATCTGTTAAATATTTGTTTATGTATTAATATCTAGCAGATAAAATTACTTGGCGTTTATAACATATGAGTAATGTGTATTATTAATATTAATATACTTTTCATTAACTTATAAGGGACAGCTGTTGATACTCTGTGTCCATTCATTTGTTTAATAATGAATGCGGTATTATATCTAAATTATATTCTTTAATAGTATATATATCCACAATCATAAACGTATTGCTTTAGCTTAGCTAAAACACAGATAACTATTCCAGTAGCAACTAAATAATAAACATAATGACTACATTTTTCTTTAACTCCCCACTAGAACAATTTGAGGTAACTTCATTTATAGCCTTAAATGCCCCACTACTCGGAGGTATTAATTTATCTCTAACTAACTTAGGGTTCTACTCATTAGTAGTTCTACTATTATCAATCGGTGTGCATGTACTTGCATCAAACGACCGACGACTTGTACCTAGCCGATGATCAATTGGACTAGAGTCATCATACGCTTCACTTCACGGAATGGTTAAGGAGCAAATAGGATCTGCTAACGAAATGTTCTTACCGTTCATTTACGCCCTATTCTTCTTCATCATTATCGCTAACCTTAACGGTAACGTGCCATATGGGTACACATTAACAACCTCTATCATTGTATCTATTGGTCTTAGTTTCACTATCTTCTTTGGAGTTACTATTCTAGGACTTTACCGACATGGTGTTCACTTCTTCTCATATTTTGTTCCAGCAGGAACACCTATTGGAATGGTACCTCTATTAGTTCTTATTGAATTAATTTCATATTTAGCTCGAGCATTTAGTTTAGGAGTTCGATTGTTCGCCAACATGGTGGCTGGTCATACTTTACTTAAAATCTTAAGTGGTATGTTATGACCTATTCTTACTTCTGGTATTGTAATGTTCTTTGTAGCCTTATTACCTATGGCTATCTTCCTAGCACTGGTTGGATTGGAGATTGCTGTTAGTTTTATTCAAGCTTACGTGTTTGTAGTATTAACTTGTGTTTACCTACGGGACGCAATTGATCTACACTAGTTCTATTTACACCTTATAATATAGTAATGTAACATATAATAAGACCAGTAAAGTAATACAACATACAACTAAAGCAGTTGTACTACATGTAATGAAATCTGGTATATTTCATTCTATTTTATAAAAAGCACACCTTATATAATGAAATCTGGTATATATAATCCATTTTATAATAATATTATTTAACTGATTACATGAACTAAATAAGGCCTAAATTGTTATTCCCCGCGAGATTAATTTAACGGTCAGAATATCTACTTTACACGTAGATTGCAGTAGTTCGACTCTACTATCTCGTATATCTTGCTACTACAGTCACCTTATATCTTATTACACTAAAATTTACCCCACACCCAAAGGTGTGAAACTGTCACAGTAGCTGTAAGTCTGGTCATATATTAGTGTCATAATAGAGTCTCTAGGGCCATCCGGTGCGGTGAAGAGCTGTTAATTTACCTTACACCTAAAGGCGTGAAATTGTCATATCAGCATTTACTATTATTGTCATGCATGGTTATAACCCGTCTCTGGAGCTATATGGTGAAGCGAAGAACTGTTAATTCTTAGATCGTTGGTTCGATTCCAATCAGGGACTATAGAAAACAATATGTTAGAATATTGTTAGCTATTATGATAACTAACCGACCGACTCCGGAGGGAGGGGTAAGACTAATTACAATCACACAATAAACTACTCTAGGTCTATGTTGGTTCGATCCCAGCAGAGTAGATATCATGGTTTATCATACTTCATTCTTGTCTATATTTTTGTAATGTAGATGATGGTTTGTTGTTTATGACTCTTTGCTCTCGTTAGATCTATCATGCTATTATATGGAAGAGAGTATTTACTTGTATACTGTTATAGGTATATATTCAGGGTGATCTGAATGCCATTAAATAGAGTATTAATTTCATCTAATATTGTACGATTCCGACGCGTTACAACTTTCTTAGCTTATTACATGCACCTTGATAGTCCCCGTCTGATACGTAATTTACGGTGAGCCTACCGTGACAAGCCTATCGTATATATTATTAGTAACAATATTACTAAATGCTATATGTTGGTAGTACAATTATGCCTTATCTGTGATTTCATAATCACCTAGTAATTGGTATTAACTTTAACGCCAACTTACAAGGTGCCATTCAACAGACTGGTATCGGTAACTTTACTGTATATATTATGGAAGTTGTAGTGTACCCTAGGAACTTAACTACGGACGCTAGTAAGAAGACTTACCCACGAAAAGTAGAACAAACGCATATAGATCTATTCCCTAAAGCACAATTATACAATACTGTTCGAAGCCATGCGGATACAGAATCCCCCCCTTTTGTAGCTATAATAGTAGATAAGACAACTTTCCCGACCGACTTCAAAATAAGGGGAGTAAGGGGGGGTATGGGGAGTAAGGGGAGTAAGGAGAGTAAGGGGAGTAAGGGGAGTAAGGGGAGTAATCGTTGGTTTGATTCCAACTAGGGACTGTTTTAATACAAAGATAGATCAAACCTAATATAATAAACCTTATAGATGTAATAGTTACTATACCTGTCAGTGTCATACATATAGGAGAAGAGATTGAGTGAATCATTCACTTTATACCTTCTACTTACTCCTATTAATTTGGATTAATGAATTAAAAAGCTTGTAAATTAGGTTCTAATTATTGTTATTAGAGAATGTTTTATAAGTATCTTTACTACTTAAAGGCTAATGCTGGTTCAATTCCAACAAAGTAGTTATCTTGGTTTATCCTACTTCAGATTATTACTATTAGTAATACTATTCTGTTGTTTATGACTCTCTACTCTTACTGAGAGTATCATACCTTACTATAATACAATTATTACGGTGTAATAGGATGATAGAGTATTTAACATTCTAACAATGAACGCTATTTTATTAGACCTACTAGCATTAGGTGCCATTTTATCAGGTATTATGGTTATCACAGCCAAAAATCCAGTTATTTCTGTACTATTTTTAATCGCTGTGTTCATTAACGTTGCAGGATATTTAGTTCTATTAGGTGTAGCCTACTTAGGACTAGTATATCTAATTGTATACGTTGGTGCTATTGCTATCTTATTCTTATTCGTTATTATGATGCTTAACCTACGATTGGTTGAACTAGTTGACACAGGAAGTGAATATACTAAAAATTTACCTATGGGTGCATTTTTAGGGTCATTATTCTTCTTTGAATTGCTGTCAATTCTTCCTGTGAGCTACCACGACGGAGGATCACTACACGTACCTCTAAGTATATTTAATTGGCTAAATACTAGCTTATTAGGTATTTATAGTACTGGTGCTGCTTCACTCGATACAGAAGCTAATGTGCATGCTGCATTCAATCCTACATTATCAGATAGCACAATGACTGCCTTTACTCAAATTGAGAGTATTGGTCAAGGATTATACACCTATGCATCTCTATGATTAGTTATTGCAAGTGTGATTTTCTTATTAGCGATGGTAGGGCCAATTGTACTATGTATGTCTGGGCCGGCCTCTGACGAGCCTGCAAGCAATGGTAAAACTACAAACTCAAATTCTAACAACTCATAAAAACACTTAACTATTTTGTAACATAAATAGTATTTTACATTTAATATCTATTATAATATACCCCTTCCTGAATTCGAACCAGGATCTTATACTTAGGAAATATCTGTTCTACCATTAAACTAAAGGGGAAAACTAAGATTAAAGCTAACTTAGCTATACTAGGGTTGAGGTGGTAGTATGGTACTGCACACGGACTGCAAATCTGTTGATTAAGGGTTCGATTCCCTCTTAACCTTATTTAATAAACATTGCAAGAATATAAAGATAAGGGGCATAGTTCAATGGTAGAATAGCGAACTTCAAATTCGTCAATGCATGTTCGATTCGTGCTGCCCTTGGAATCGCCAGTAAATTAGGGATATAGTGTCAATGGTAGCATGCAGATCTCCAAAGTCTCGCGGAGCTTGTTCGAGTCAAGCTATCCCTGAAACCTTGTTAATAGAAATTTGTCAACTTATACACTGTGTGTGTTATTCCCTTATATTCTTCAATTCTTCAATTTAATAGGTATTACATGTTAATCTCTTATATCTTTTGATTCTCTACAAGTAATGGGAATTGAACCCATACGACCTAGGTCATGGTTGCTTAAGAACCACCTGTCTACCAATTCCAGCATACTTGCAATTACATTTTACTATACCCTTATAGGTATATAAGAGAATACATATGCGTCAGACCTACTAACAACGGCGTAGGTCTTATAAGGACTTTAGCATAATGGTAATGCCAACTACTCATGATGGTTCCAATGGGCGTTCGATTCGCCCAGGTCCTATACATAATACTTTAAGGATTTTAATAAATGGATAGATGACAAAGTGGTCGAATGTACTCAGCTCTCCCACTATAGTTATATAGTACAATTATTCTAGTATGGGTCGGAGGAAGCCTTTTGGTCAAAGGAGTATATAAGTATATAGATATATCTATTTAGAGAATACACTCCGAATAGAATTGTACAGCTGAGTTTTAGGAAATTGGTCCATATACATCTGTTCTGTACGCCGTAAATGCTGTCCTTTGTTGTCATAGCCCGCGCCCTGAGGGAAGTCAACAACTTCTAGCACATAGAATGTAAAGCGATCAATACCATACTTGTGAATATCACGCTGCAGTGCCTGGTTAAAGTCTAATCCAGATACTAGATGCTGATATAATCGGCGACCAGGGCTGAATGTACTCCCTACATACTAGTCACCTGGCACCGTATGGCATATACAATTGCATCATTACGATACTGTATTTGAATTGTACGAGATAAATGCAGGTTCATATAGTAAGTTACATTGTTAGGGATATAGTAAAATTTAGTCATAGGATATATATTTATAAAGGCATTAGTTTAAGCCTATTTAATATTTGTTAGTCTATACCCCTCCGATAAAATGCGATGACTTTATGGTAGGTGATATAGACTTTACTTATAAGAAAAGTTAATCTGTCTTACTCTTATATATAAAGACAGGTACATACATAAAAGGAAGGGTAAATTGCATCATACTAAAGGTTTCTCGGACACTCGGTTAGAGTGGGAGGGGAGAGAGGATTATAATAAATGGATAAATGACAGAGTGGTCGAATGTACTCAACTTGAAATTGAGCGTGCTACCCAGCACCATAGGTTCGAATCCTATTTTATCCGTATACATATTACTAACGTATTGTTTTCTTCTAATTATAAATAACATAAGTCTAAACACCCCAAGTATGGACTTTAGCATAATGGCAATGCGATGTTAATATAGGCGTTCAATTCGTCTAAGTTCATAAACTCGACCAAATCGAGTATTAGAAGTGTCTTAGTACCTTCACCCTCTTATTGGCATATACCCAAGACATTGTCTTTATTAGCCTTTTTCTGACTATTTAATCATTATAACAATGCAAGTAACACGATCACAATTTCAAGGGCATCCCTTTCACCTTGTAACTCCATCACCATGGCCGTTATTAACATCCTTTGCTTTACTAATTTTAACAATTGCATCGGCAATGTACTTTAACGGTTTTGCTAACGGAGGTACTCTCGTAGCTATTGGATTCATCACTACTGTTAGTGCTATGATCTTATGATTCCGAGATGTTGTAGCAGAGGGAACATTATTAGGTAACCATACATTTGCTGTACAAAAAGGTCTTAACCTTGGTGTAGCATTGTTCATTGTAAGTGAAATCTTCTTTTTCATTTCAATTTTCTGGGCGTCAAAGAAAGTGCGTCTCTTAATCTAACTATATGCTGGGAGGATAGCTTCATATAAAAGCCACAAGGGCACTGAATTACAGTAATAGTCCCATTATCCAATCAGCAGCTATAATATAGCTCAACGACTGCACGTTATAGTATTACAAAATACATTATACAGTCTCATTTATAACTACTTTGTGTTATTTAGCATAGTTAAATAAATTGACTTATCTGCCACTCACGCTGATGAGTCTATTTTAGGTGGTTTTGCCATCATTGCTTGCTTATCTACACCTGTTCTAATCACTCCTTGGTACTCTGGTAACCGACCACGTACTTTAGTAGAGAAAGTTTGGCCAATGCCTGAACACGACACGCCTGGTGTGTTTTCACGATCAGCATATTCTGCACTTATGGGTCTTTTATGCAGTAGTGGAGCTACCCTTGCTAAAGGGCCCAACAATTGACATTATCCTCGTTCTAGTGTTCTTAAGTTATCATCTACGGATGCTGTATTCCTCGCTTGGCTTGTATCTCATTTCTCACCATGACTTACTTGAAACCCTATTCGTTTTAGTTCAGTTAAACGAGCTTCTGAGTCACTTACTGCAATTTCACGGGATTCTCTTTTCATTTACACTTTACGTATGCATTGAAAACATGAGGGTCTTCATCTTCTGCCTATTCACTTCGAGGAATACTTTGATTACCTTAGCTTTCTGAGCTATGCGTAGTGGTCAATATCTTAACAACGCTTTCATTATTGGTGTTTCACGATTAGATACTGCCGAGAAGACACGTCTTATTACAGTATTAGAGTCTAAATTAGGACTAAAATCATACCTTACAATGGGGGATAACCGATTAGCAATTACTAATCCAGAATTAGTAGTACGAATTATTCGTCCACACTTCCACGAGAGCCAACTTTCACGATTAGAGCGAGCATCACGGTAGTAGGATAAAATAGACTTCCACTCAGCACTATCACCTACAGTAGAATTAGGTACTGCCTGGCCACCTGCCGGTATTGATCCACTTAACCCTTTCGAGATTCCTCTACTTAATACTATTTTACTTCTATCATCAGGAGCTAGTGTTACATATGCACATCACTCATTAATTGAGGGTAACCGACGAGGTACAATTCTTGGTATTATTGTTACTGTTGTATTTGCTGTAGTATTCACAGCACTACAGGGGTTTGAGTACTACGAGGCACCATTTACTATCGCAGATGGGGCATACGGATCTACATTCTTCTTTGCAACTGGGTTCCATGGATTACATGTTATGATTGGTACAGCTTTCATTGCTGTAGCTTTCTTCCGGATTTTATCATACCACTTAACAGACCACCACCACTTAGGATTCGAAGCATCAATCCTTTACTGACACTTTGTTGATGTTGTATGGTTATTCCTTTACGTAAGTATTTACTGGTGGGGTTCATAACTCAATCTAATTACTACATCCCCGACATTTATATTCCCCTTATTTATACAACATATTACAGAATAGATTATACCATATATAAATGATACAAAGGATATTAAATAGTATTTCTATTCCTCTCTTTATAAGTACGCACATACACAAACAGTATACTAATATGGATGCACTGTGTATTAGGTAGAATTAAATTAAAACATGTGGTGACGATAATCACTCGCTCGGGTGGTCGTAGCACCAGTCGGAGACGTGAGTGACACTAAAGGTATATACAATACTAAATATGCTCATAATTGATTATAAGGTAAGTGTGAGTTGAACAAATGATGACAATATCCATTTACTCGGTTAAATCCCTTAACCAATTTCCCCCTCCTCTAAAGCTTAAGGCATGACACGCTATGTCACAGATATTGGATATGCGCACTCTTAAACATTGGGTAGGCATGATTCGAACATGCGGTGGCGAAAGCCAGTTTATTTACAGTAAACCTCCTTAACCGGGCTAGGAAAACTACCCATATAGTTCGAATGACAGTATTATTACCTATAAATCTGTATTTAAGCAGACAATACATTTAGTTTACCACATACTTTTCTCTCTACGAAAGTACCTCCTCTCTTCCCCATCACTGCAAAATAGGCAAACAATGGAATCTGGTCTCTTACCATCTCCATAAAGAAGGGGGGCGCAACCAGGAGAGGTGAATAGGATAATTATCCACACTGTAGCAATACTTAATCAAGCATCCCGACCTACGTTAGTGGGGGGGGTGAGTAAACCAGGTTAGGAAAACGACTCTAATAGATCTACACTTTAGATATCTAATATGCCTTAGAAAAGAATCGAACTTTAAGTACCGAGATCTTCAATCAAGTGCATTGCCATTATGCTACTAAGGCTATATTATTAACTAGTCACCATTATATTTACTCTATTTTTGTTTAATACCTGGGTTCTGAACTAACTATGGAGATAGCTGGAATCGAACCAGCGTTTCAATGATGCAAACACAGTGTAATGCCATTATACTATATCCCCCTCGTTATCTAGCAAATGTGCTATACCTGTAATTAAATACCTTACACTTATCACCATCCTACACGCCTACAGTGTGTAATATTATTCCAGCTTAGCAGGGTGCGATACCTTATTTACAGTGCTAATACTTTGCTTAAGCATGACACATGCAAGATACCTAATACTGCAGGTAGTTCATTTATACAACTCCTTATAGTTATTATTGTTTTGGCTTTTAAGGCTTTAAATATAAGAGATCAAATACTATACTTTAGTATATGTGAAATAGTAACGTTCACAACGTTAAATCAACATAAGGGTTGTAAAGGGTATAATCACCCTATACCCCCTGCGGATGTAGTAAGATCCTAGATGGGGTGCAAGAGAATCATAAGTAATACTGGAACATTATCGTTCTGTTATTAATAGCTTTGTGACTCTCACTATAATATGTTTAACATAGCAACTTTAGAGAATACATTCGACGGGCATTGTAAGTAAGATCCCAGCAAAGCTAGGGTGTATATTTATCTTGAACATTTAATGACTATATAATATTAATGAAACGGGATTTGAGGTACAGTAGAAATATATATTAGTCTACAGTAATTTACAGTAACCATAATCTAGAGAATATAGTTTAATGGTCAAATTCTTCAGTGTCATTGAAGCCGATGCGGGTTCGAATCCCGTTGTTCTCGTATCAGCATATTAGTGCTTATCTAATATACTCTAGTAGTCTAGCTAGACCACTAGCATTTATATATCCTAGTGAAGACATTAAAGGTCAAAGTAACCTGTTTAAGTTAACTCAATCTATACCTATAGATACCTTTTTATCAACGTTAACATCTTAACGTCATATAAATAAGTATTAACATATATGTGTAAGATTACTGGATCATTAGTAGCTCTTAAAATTGAGGGCAATTACTAATCCCCACAGTTCTAATATTATAATGGAAACCAATAGGAACTAAACAAGATGCAATGACATTATCACTAGTGTTATTCCTTGTAGGTATTTTAGGTTTTGTCCTAAACCGGAAGAATATTATTCTTATGCTAATAAGTATTGAGATGATGTTACTAGCCGTGACTTTACTTGTTATTGTTAGCTCATTTAGCTTCGATGATATTGTTGGTCAAACCTACAGCATCTATATTATCGCCATTGCTGGTGCAGAGTCTGCGATCGGTCTTGGGATTTTAGTTGCATTTTATCGGTTACGAGGGACAATTAGTTTACGATAATCGATGTACTTATCAATTTTAGCCTTACCACTATTAGGTGCTGCCACATCTGGTTTACTTGGACGTAAATTAGGAGTTACTGGTGCACAACTAATCACATGTGCTTGTATGATTTCTGCAGCACTATTATCTATTGTAGCTTTCTATGAAGTTGCATTATGTGGTTCTCCTGTATCTATTCACTTATCTAGTTGAATTGACTCAGGGATGATGTCTGTTGACTGAGCTTTCATGTTTGATAGTTTAACAGTATCTATGCTATTGCCTGTTCTGGTAGTATCATCAATGGTTCATGTCTACTCAATTAGTTACATGTCTGCAGACCCACATAACCAGCGATTCTTCTCTTACCTATCTATGTTCACATTCTTTATGTTGATCTTAGTAGCAGGAGATAATTACCTAATTCTATTCGTAGGTACTCTCAGCCTACCTTAAAAGCCACTTTATGCTGAAAGAGCTCTATGCATATATCACTCATTAGCAGTAATAGAATATATGTTAGCATCATCAGCAGGTATAGATACCTCAGAGACTATGCGTGGCAATCGCTTTAACAGTTGATAATATATAGTCCGTGTTCCCATATTCTAATAAAATGTGAGAGCAATTATTAGATTCATTTATTCGAGCATTCACTATTACTTCAATAGCATATAGTGCAGCCATACTTAAAACCTCTAAGTTATACAAGTTAAATCTTAAGTTAACACAATTTCAGACAGAAGCATTACATGGTTTAATGTTAGGAGATGTATATGCTGAGCGACAAAAGATAACTCACAATACTCGACTAAGTTTTGATCAAGGTAGTGTGAACGCTGACTATGCCCGACATCTACTTGAGGTCTTTGGATCTCTTGTTAATATGGGAATGTATATTACTAACCGGTTAACACCCCATATGCGTACTGGTAAAGTCTATGTTAGTCTTATGTTTAAGACACTAGCGTTGCCTGCTCTTAACGTATTCCGTGAGATGTACTATTTACCAGCGTGTGGTAAAGGTGTTAAAACTCTGCCTGCAGATCTTGCGGAGCATTTTACCGGAGTGAGTTTAGCATATTGAATCATGGATGATGGTACCTATTCAAACGGTGTCCTTAAACTGTGTACTGATAACTTTACTTTAGAGCAAGTACAATTTTTATGTAACATGTTGTTTAATAAGTATGGCATTGTATGTCATCCCCAACGACGTATGGATACTAAATGGCGACTTTACATTGCAGCTCGAGAGATGCATAAAGTTCGTGCTCTTGTGACACCTTATCTAATACCTTCGATGATGTACAAAGTGGGTCTATAATTGCTTTAATCTTTATATTACAAAATCTTCAATAACGATAATATGGGACAACAACAAGTGGGAGGGGATTGGAGTTTCATCATATCTTCTTATCAACTTCTGGTTTACACGTATCCAAGCTAACAAGTCTGCTATTAAAGCTATGGTTGTTAACCGTGTTGGTGATACTTTCCTAAGTGTTGCCTTCTTCGGTGTATTCTGGGCCTTCGGTAACCTTGATTATGCAACAGTATACAGTCTGTCACCATACATGAACGAAACAGTATTAACAGTTATTGGATTACTATTCCTATTTGCTGCTATGGGTAAATCTGCTCAATTAGGACTACACACTTGGTTACCTGATGCTATGGAGGGTAAATCAGAATAAGACACTATACTATTACATAATAGATATAGAACTTATTATTAGGGCCCTCCTTAAATTACAATATATGCTTGAACAATAAATTACTTTTATAATACTAAATGCTAGTAACAAGTTATAAAGCATTTGACAAGCAGCCTATTAGGTTCAGAGACTATGCTGTAAATTAACATTGTTAATAATATATAGTCCACAGGAAATATATGCTATTTCCTTTGCCAACACCTGTTTCTGCTCTAATCCACGCAGCTACTCTGGTAACTGCTGGTGTTTACTTACTATTACGATCATCGCCATTACTTGAATTTGCTCCAACTACTCTAGTTATAATTACATGAGTAGGAGCTGTGACAGCATTTTTTGCTGCGACTACGGGTCTATTACAAAATGACATTAAACGTGTTATTGCTTACTCAACTTGTTCACAAATGGGTTACTTATTTATGGCAGTAGGAATATCTCAGTACTCAGTGGCTCTATTCCACTTAGTAAATCACGCGTTCTTCAAGGCGGTGTTATTCCTTGCAGCGGGTGGAGTATTACACTCTATGGCTGACCAACAAGACATGCGACGATTAGGTGGTTTAATTAACCTATTACCTTTCACTTACACAATTATCCTAATTGGATCATTAAGTCTAATGGCAATCCCATTTATGACAGGATTCTATTCAAAAGATTTAATTCTAGAGT